>ERZ1034517.16-NODE-16-length-63581-cov-8.005100_pt1 | contig 63581 bp, 67 predicted proteins | sample MGYA00520599_ERZ1034517 | MGnify/ENA primary metagenome ERZ1034517 (study PRJEB33760, sample SAMEA4777701) | hypersaline lake metagenome | biome: hypersaline environment; feature: brines | place: Spain | collected 2012-08 | depth 0 m ...
GGCGGTCCCTCCTATTATTGCCATGGCGACGTTCTGGCGACCATGGCAGACGAGCTGCAACACTACATCGATGGGGAATGGCACTCCGGGTCGGGAACGAGCACGTTCGTCTCGGAGAACCCGGCGACCGGCGCTCGATTGGCCACGGTCGAGCGGGGGACCCCCGACGACGTCGACCGGGCGCTTGCTGCAGCAACGAGTGCACAGCCGGCCTGGCGAGCGCTGTCACACATCGACCGGGCGGAGTATCTCTGGGAGATCTACCACGAGCTCCGCGAACGCACCGACGAGCTCGGCGAGATCGTCACCAGGGAGTGTGGCAAGGAGATCAGCGAGGGGCGTGCCGACGTGATCGAGGCGTACCATATGGTCGAGTGGGCAGCGGGCGATGCCAGGCACCCGAAAGGGGACGTCGTCCCCAGTGAGATCCCGAGTAAGGACGCCTACATGCGTCGCAAGCCCAGAGGCGTCGTCGGCTGTATCACCCCATGGAACTTCCCGGTCGCAATCCCGTTCTGGCACATGGCCGTCGCGCTCGTCGAGGGCAACACCGTGGTCTGGAAGCCCGCCGAACAGACACCGCTCTGTGGACAGGTCGTCGCCGAGATGTTCGAGGACGCGGGGATCCCGCCGGGCGTATTCAATCTCGTCCAGGGGTTCGGCGACGCCGGGAGCGCCATCGTCGAAGACGAGCGGGTCGACACCGTGTTGTTCACGGGCAGTGCGGAGGTGGGCCAGCAGATCGCCAGCCACGTCGGTGGCGAGCCCGGGAAGCTGGCCGCCTGCGAGATGGGTGGGAAAAACAGCCTGCTCATCACCGCCAATGCCGACCTCGATGTTGCCGTGCACTCGGCGCTGATGAGCTCGTTCAAGACGACCGGCCAGCGGTGTGTCTCCAGTGAGCGACTCATCGTCCACAACGACGTCTACGAGGCGTTCAAAGAGCGGTTCGTCGCCGGCGCCGAGTCGATCGCGATCGGCGATCCACTCGAAGGCGAGACGTTCATGGGCCCGCTGATCGAGGCCGAACACCGCGAGAAGGTACGACAGTACAACGAGCTCGCCCGCGAGGAGGCGAGCAACGTCCTGCTCGATCAGACCGAGCTGGATCCCTCACGCGTGCCTGCCGGGCACGAGGAGGGCCACTGGACGGGACCGTTCGTCTACGAGGCCGACCCCGACGAGCCGCTCCGCTGTACCCACGAGGAGGTGTTCGGCCCGCACGTTGCGCTGCTGGAGTACGACGGGGATATCGAACGAGGCGTGGAGCTGCAGAACGACACCGCGTACGGGCTCGCCGGCGCGATCATCTCGGAGGACTACCGCGAGATCAACTACTACCGGGATCACGCGGAGATCGGACTGGCCTATGGGAACCTCCCCTGCATCGGGGCCGAGGTACAGCTCCCGTTCGGCGGCGTGAAACGCTCCGGGAACGGCTACCCAAGCGCACGCGAGGTGATCGAGGCCGTCACCGAACGGACCGCCTGGACGCTGAACAACTCCAAGGAGATCCGGATGGCCCAGGGGCTGAGTGCGGACGTTTCGACCGACGATCAGTGATCGACAGCACCCAAGCGTGTCTGCCGGCCGGTCGCGTCGGCGCGCAAAGAGGCAGCGTTTGCCTGCAAGAGTTAAACCACTCCTCACCAAACTTCCTACACATGAGCGACGGAAGTGGACGGACGGGCCTCCGCATGCCCGAAGAGCAGGAGGTGTTCGCTGTCGTGACGGACATGCTGGGTGCCAATCGTGTCGAGGTCCGCTGTATGGACGACAAAGAGCGCACGGCGCGCATCCCAGGCCGGATGCAAAAGCGGGTCTGGATCCGCGAGGATGATATCGTTCTCGTCGAGCCGTGGGACTGGCAGGACGAGAAAGGCGACATCACCTGGCGCTACGACAAGAGCGAGGCAGACCAGCTTCGAGAGGAAGGACAGATTCCCGAGATGGCATGAACGGATGACAGCGCCCAACTCTGGGGCCCGAATCGACCTGATCGCCCCGGCAGAGGACGGTGAGCCAGGCGACGAATGGGAGGAGATCGACGTCTCGGACGACGAGGCAGACCGGATCGCCCGCCAACGCGACCGCGAGTTTCTCACCTTTCAGGAACGAATCAAGGACGCTGACCAGTTCAAAGTCGAGGCCTCGGTGTTCGACGAGGCCACGCTCGGGGCGCTGTACAAGCTCGTGCAGGACGGCCTCGTCGATGCATTCGGCGGCCCGCTCTCGACCGGCAAGGAGGCCAACGTCTACGTGGCGGCCGGCCCGGAGGAGACCGTCGCCATCAAGATCTATCGGATCAACGCCTCGGACTTCCGCTCGATGCGGGACTACCTCGACGGGGACCCCCGATTCGACGGCATCGGGTCGGACAAGGCGAAGGTGGTGATGGCCTGGACGAAAAAGGAGTTCGCGAACCTGCAACGTGCCCGCCGGGCCGGCGTCCGGGTGCCGACACCGATGGCGGTCCAGCGCAACGTGCTCGTGATGGAGTATCTGGGTGACGAGGGGGGGCGCGCACGCCGTCTGAACGAGGTCTCGGTCGAGAACCCCCAGGTCGCCTTCGAGGTCGTCAGAGAGTACATGCGACGGCTATACACCGCCGGGCTCGTTCACGGCGACCTCTCCGAGTACAACGTGGTGGTCGAGGACGGCGAGCTGGTGGTGTTGGACCTCGGACAGGCGGTGACGATCCACCATCCGAACTACGACGAGTTCCTCGAGCGTGATTGTCAGAACGTGGCGAACTTCTTTGCCGGCGAAGGGGTCGAGACTGACGGTGAGACACTCCTGGAGTACGTCTCGGCGCCGGAGCTGTGAGCGTCGCCCACCCGGGGCGTCTCCTCGCGCCCGTCCGGGTCCGGCTCGAGAACGCGGCCCTCCCGAGCAGGGTGTCGTAGTCGATGGCCCGCATTCGTGACGCGACGGCCGAGGACGTCCCGCGAATCAGAGAGGTAGCGCTCGCGAGCTGGCAGGCGGCCTACGCGGGGTTTCTCACACCGCCACAGTGTCAGCAGGCGATCGACCGGCTCTATCCGAGCAATGGCATCGCCGAGGCGATCGAGGAGCTGCGGGGGTACAGGCTCGTCCTCGCCGAGGCCGACGGGATCGTCCAGGGGTTCGCCGCCGCAGAGCCCACCTGGGCGGACGAGGCCGAGCTCTATGCGCTGTACGTCCACCCCGACCGGTGGGACGAAGGGCTCGGTGGGGCGTTGTTAGAGCGGATACGCACCGGGTTCGAGCCGGCCATCGAGCGGGTCGCCTGTTCGGTGTTCGTGGAGAACTACGGAGGGGTCGGGTTTCTGGAGTACAACGGGTTCGAGCGCACGGGTCGGACACGGACGCAGGTCGCAGGGGCGATCCACCAGGAGGTCGAACTCGAATGTGCGCTCGACGAGTGAGCGCCAACAATGCCGAAGCTTACAAACAGACCCTCTACCTACTGCTGGCATGCAACACGTCACGATCCCGCAGGATCGGATCGGAGTCCTCATCGGTGAGGGCGGGGCGACGATGCGACGAATCGAATCGGAGGCCGAGCTGCGTTTGGACATCGACTCGGAGACGGGATCGGTGCGTATCGAGTCCGTCGGCGACCCTGTGGTCGGGCTGAAAGGACCGGATATCGTCAAGGCGATCGGCCGTGGGTTCGAGCCCGACTCGGCACTGTCGCTGTTAGAAGAGGATCTCCGGATGCTCGAGCTGGTCGACCTCGGGGCGGCGACACGAAACAGCCGGGACCTACGGCGGCAGAAGGGCCGGCTCATCGGAGAGAACGGCCGTGCACGGCAGCTGATGGAGCAGCTCTCCGGCGCCGAGGTGGTCATCTACGGCTCGACACTGGGGGCGATCGGGGGCCCAGAACAGGTCGATGCAGTCCGGACGGCAGCCGAGATGATCCTCGATGGGGCCCCACACGGCTCGGTCTACTCGTTCCTCGAGCGGCGGCACAACGAGATGAAATCCCAGACACTCGAGTACCACCCCTTCGAAGGCGGTGCAGATGGGCAGCGACCCGAGACGACCGAGTAGCCGCCACCAGTCTCGCCCGGGATCGAACCGGTAGGTGCACGACCGTGTGGGTGACGGAGGCTGAAAGGGCTACACGGCGGCCGAGGACGAGTCGACAGCGACCCAGTGGCTTTATATAGAATCGCAATCAATCGTCCAATCGACTATGGCTCAACAGATGGGTAACCAGCCCCTCATCGTACTCTCAGAGGAGAGTCAGCGAACCTCCGGACGTGACGCTCAGTCGATGAACATCACGGCCGGCAAGGCCGTCGCCGAGTCCGTGCGGACGACGCTCGGCCCCAAAGGCATGGACAAGATGCTCGTCGATTCGTCTGGCAACGTCGTGGTGACCAACGACGGCGTGACCATCCTCAAAGAGATGGACATCGAGCACCCGGCGGCGAACATGATCGTCGAGGTTGCCGAGACGCAGGAGGACGAGACCGGCGACGGAACCACGACGAGTGTCGTAATCGCGGGGGAGCTACTGGGGAAAGCCGAAGAGCTTCTCGAGCAGGACATCCACGCGACGATTCTGGCTCAGGGGTACAGACAGGCCGCACAGAAGGCAAAGGACATTCTCACGGAGAACGCGATCGACGTCGACGAGACCGATCGGGAGTATCTCGAGCAGGTCGCCTCGACGGCGATGACTGGCAAGGGCGCGGAGAACGCTCGTGAGCTGCTCGCGGAGCTCGTCGTCGACGCGGTGATCGCCGTGATGGACGACGACGACATCGACATTGACAATGTGAAAGTCGAGAAGATCGTTGGCGGCTCGGTCGACCAGTCCGAGCTGGTCGAGGGTGTCATCGTCGACAAGGAGCGTGTCCACGAGAACATGCCCTACGCGGTCGAGGCTGCACACATTGCGCTGATCGACACGGCCGTCGAGGTACGGGAGACCGAGATCGATGCGGAAGTGAACGTCACCGACCCCGAGCAGCTGCAGCAGTTCCTCGACCAGGAGGAAAAACAGCTCAAGGAGATGGTCGATACGCTGGCCGATGCCGGTGCCGACGTCGTGTTCTGTCAGAAAGGCATCGACGACATGGCACAGCACTACCTGGCGAAAGAGGGCATCCTCGCGGTCCGTCGGGCCAAGAAGTCGGACATGAAACGCCTGGCACGCGCGACCGGCGGGACCGTCGTCTCGAACATCGACGACGTGACGGCCGACGAGCTGGGCTACGCCGGCAGCGTCGGACAGCAGGACGTCGGCGGTGACGAGCGTATCTTCGTCGAGGATGTCGAGGAAGCCAGATCCGTGACGATGATCCTGCGAGGCGGGACCGAACACGTCGTCGACGAGGTCGAGCGAGCGATCGACGACTCGTTGGGTGTCGTTCGAACCACACTCGACGAGGGGAGCGTTCTCCCGGGTGGCGGGTCGCCGGAGACGGAGGTCTCGCTCGGGCTTCGAGACTACGCCGACTCGGTCGGTGGGCGTGAACAGCTCGCCGTCGAGGCGTTCGCCGATGCCATCGACGTGATCCCACGGACCCTCGCGGAGAATGCAGGGTTGGATCCGATCGACTCGCTGGTTGACCTGCGATCGAAACACGATGCAGGCGAGATCAGCTCCGGGCTCGACGCCTACACCGGCGACGTCGTCGACATGGAGGCAGACGGTGTCGTCGAGCCGCTCCGTGTGAAGACACAGGCAATCGAGTCGGCCACCGAGGCCGCAGTGATGATTCTCCGAATCGACGATGTGATCGCTGCGGGCGATCTGAAGGGCGGCTCGAGCGACGATGGCGACGACGAGGAGATGCCGGGTGGCCCCGGTGGCGGCATGGGCGGCATGGGCGGCGGTATGGGCGGGATGGGCGGCGGCATGGGCGGCATGATGTAGGCCCTGCCACGTCGACCAACCACGCGAATTTTTTGCTTGGTCTCGAGCCTGCGGCTCGACCGCCGGTGCGATGTCAGTTCGAGAAACTGCCTCCCTGCGAGTGTGCCCCAGCAACGGTCGCGATGCCGGCCTGGGTCGCCTCCGAATCAGGCCGAGGCACTCGGCCTGCTCCGCCGGTAGAGTCGGGGGCCGCTCAGAACGTCTCGAGGTATCTGTCGACCTCCCACTCAGAAACCGAGACGAGATACTCACTGAACTCCTCCTTTTTTGCCTCGACGAACTTCTCGGCGATGTGGTCACCTAGGCCGTTGAGCACCACCTCGTCGGCCTCGAGCGCAGTGATCGCACTTCCGAGGTTCTGTGGCAGCGTCTCGATGCCGTACTCCTCGATCGTCTGTTCGTCGAACTCGTAGATGTTCTCACGGACCGGATCGGGGGCCTCGAGCCCAGCCTCGACACCTTCCATCCCCGCGTTCAGCAGCGCCGCGAACCCAAGATACGGATTACACGTGGGGTCGGGGAATCGAGCCTCGATTCGAGTGGACGCTGGCGTGCGAGCCGCCGGCTTGCGGATCAGCGCAGAGCGATTGCGGTCGGACCAGGCGACGTACACCGGCGCTTCGTAGCCCGGAACCAGCCGCTTGTAGGAGTTGACCGTCGGGTTCGTCACGGCGGTGATCGCGGGGGCGTGGTCGAGCACGCCCGCGAGGAAGGAAAGCGCCGTCTCGCTGAGATCGAAGCTCCCCTCGCCGTGGAATGCGTTCTCGCCGTCTTCGAACAGCGAGATGTGCGTGTGCATCCCCGAGCCGTTGATTCGTGCGACCGGCTTGGGCATGAACGTCGCGTGGAGGCCGTGCTGGGCGGCCACCGCACGCACGACGAACCGGAACGTCGCGACGTTGTCGGCCGTCGTCAACGCATCGTCGTAGGTGAAGTTGATCTCGTACTGGCCTTCGGCGACCTCGTGGTGGCTGGCCTCGATGTTGAACCCCATCTCCTCGAGCGTGTAGATGATCTCACGGCGCACGTCGCTCTGGAGGTCCTTCGGGGCGAGGTCGAAGTACCCACCCATGTCTGCGAACTCGGTGGTTGCCATCCCATTCTCGTCCTGTTTGAACAGGAAAAACTCCGGCTCCGGAGCCATGTTGACCTCGTACCCGTGACTTTCGGCGGTCTCGATGGCCTGCTTGAGAACGTATCGCGGGTCACCCTCGAACGGCTCGCCGGTCGAGGTGTTGATGACGTCACAGATGAGCCGAGCGGCGCCGTTGGTCTCATCGGTCCTCCAGGGGAGCACGGCGAACGTATCGGGGTCGGGCTTGAGCCGCATGTCCGACTCCTGAATGCGGACAAAGCCGTTGATCGAGGAGCCATCGAAGTAGATGCCCTCAGTCAGCGCCTTTTCGGCCTGTTCGGAGGGTATTGAGACGTTCTTTACCGTCCCGAGAATGTCGGTGAACTGGAGCCTGATGAAATCGATCCCCCGCGAGTCGATCTCGTCCAGGACCGACTGTGCCGCGCTCGATAAGCCGCCGTCGGTGGTCATGTTGTCATCCGTCATGTGTTGACAGAGAAACTTACTGTTGCTTCCAATTTAATGGTACCGCTTCGTGCAAATGTCAGGGCGCCATGTCGCGATGTGCGTCTACATCTTAACCCTATAATCTGATGATTCTACTTGTTCTTGGGGTATTAACGCACAACTAATGACAACTGTCGGGGGAGACGGGTCACGACGAGCCGTCGGGCAGAGGGATAGTATTGGATGAATGTAAAGTTCTAAGTGAACCCCCAGTAATGCAGAGCTATGACCTACGAAAATCTGGACGAACAGCTCATAAACGCACTTCTCGCGGACGGCCGGTCATCGCTGCGCAGCTTGGCCGAACATCTGGGCGTCTCGGTCACGACGGTGTCGAATCATCTCTCGGATCTCGAGGACGGCGGCGTCATCAACGGGTACACGCCGATCGTCGATTATGGCGAGGTAGGGTTCGACGTGACCGCGGTCATCCAGCTGAAAGTAGAGGGCACGGCGCTGCCGGATATCACCGGCCGGCTCCAGGCACACAACCAGATGGTCTCGGTGTACGAGGTCACCGGTGATCACGACGTCATCGCGATCGGCAAGTTCGAGGACACCGATGGCATGAACGGTCAGATCAAGAAGATCCTCACCGATCCGGAGATCAAGGAGGCAAACACCTCGGTCGTCCTGAACACCGTCGTCGAGAACAGCCAGTTCGAGCTTGAGGTCTGAGCCGACACTCGCGGGTCGCCCCGCTCTCAATCGAGCAGCCCACGCAGCCGCTCACGTGCCCAGCCCGGGAGCTTCGTCACCCCACTCGCGCCGCTGACCACCACCATCAGCGTGTACAACCCGACCGTCGACAGCCAGATGATGATCATCGCCGCGACCGCGTACGCCGAGGAGAGATATCTGAACGCGGCGACCGTCATGACGGTCCCATACAACAGGACGAGATACGGCCCCCAGCCCCGGACACTCCCCGCGCGGATCCGACGGTCGACATAGGTCTCGAGCTCGGTCGTCAGTTCCGCCCGGTCGACCGTCCGCTCTTCGAACTTCTCGACCCGCCTCGAGAGACGCGATAGCTCGCCCTCCAGGTCACGCTGGCCCCGCGAGGACTCGGAGCTCCGCACGGCATCGTCGAGCTGGCCCGGGCGGGCCTGGTCGTCCGCCTGATTCGGCTCTGTCGGCTCGTCGTCTGTCATGGGTAGGGTCGGGCTCTCTGGCCAGCCGTGCCGAGCGCCTGTGCGACCATCGATACGGTCGTATTTGAGTTCGAGCGTCCGACTCGGGCAGGCCGGCCAGGGGCGCAGCCTCAACCGACGAACAGCGATCGCATCTCTGCGGGCGTAGCGTCCGTCTTCAGTGTCGTCCCTCCATAGTGGGTCCGAGAGGCCTCGTGCCCGGCCGCCCGCAGCCCCTCTAGAAACGCCGCCATCCCCACGTTCGGCTCGGCCCAGTTCCGATAGAGCTTGTGCTGATCGTAGTGGCTCGGTCGGTCCAGTTCGGTCATGATCCGCATCAACAGTGATTCGGCGCGCTCGTGGGTGCCGAGTTCCTCACTGAGCGCACGGTCCACGTGTCCCAGGAACGACCGGTCGTCGGGGCGGCTCAGATAGAGCGGGCCGGCCGTCTGGAGCGGTGTTCCACAGGCCGGACAGTTGCCGGCGCGCCTGGCGAGCAGCCCGAAGCTGTGGTCGCGATACAGGCAGTTCTGACACCAGTCCAGGTGGCCCAGCTGCTCGAGTGCTCTGTCGGCAACCCGCGCACCCCCATCGAGATGGAGATAGGTGCGGACGTAGTGGCTCGTGACGTGACTGAAGATCGGCTGGGCAGCGATATCACGACGAGCGCCAGCACGGACCAACGCCGAGAGCAACACCCGTAGTCCCATCTCGGCGTGAAACTCCGTGTTGAGCGGGAGCGCCGAGTAGGTCCGCACGCCGGCGGGGCGATGGGCTCCACAGAGCGGGGCCGTATCGGTCGCGGTCACACAGAGCAGCTGTCGAGTGGCGTCGAAGGCGGCATCGGCAAACGGCATCGGGCTCCCGAACGGATCCAGGTCGACGACGTCGAACGACCGATCGTGCATCAACGACTCGGCCTTGCGATTGAGAGCCCTGCCTTCCAGCTCGTTTCGCTCGAAGTTCCGCTCTGCAAGCGCCGTCGCGGCCGGGTCTGCATCACAGCAGGTGGCATCGTAGCCGGCGTCGGCCGCACGCACTCCTCGGACACCCGTCGCGGCGGTCGCATCGAGATAGCTCGTCGGCTCGCGGCTGGCCCAGCCGGGGTAGGCTCGCAACACGGCGACGGTGAGGTCACGATTGAGCTCCTGGGTCGGGTTGAAGAACACCCCCTCTCCCCGCCCATCCTCGTGGGTGCCCTCGATGGAGAAACGCAGTGTGCCCTCCTGTACGTCCGTCTTCATACTGACACTCCGGCTGGCAGGGCGAAAAGCCCGGCGTTGTGCGGAAACTGCCCCGGCCGCCAGGCGGACGAGCGGTGATGGCCCGGCGCCCACAGCGCTCGTCAGACGGCCGTCAGCCCCACCGAACCGCCTTTGGTCGGGCCGGCCGGACTACGGGGCGTGACCGCCGTAGAGGAATGGCAGTCCGCGCTCGCGGAGTCGGGAGCGCTCACACCCGAGGTGGTGTCACGCATCTTCGACGCGCACGGCGCTCGCGGGCGAAAAGGCGTCGAAGCGGTCGGTGAGCGGCGTGTCAAGCAATACAACGACTTTCTGGTTGTGGTCGGTCACGACGACGAGTACATCGTCGAGCAGGGTGGCTGTACCTGTGAGGACGTGCAGTACAATCTCGATCTCGAGGACCCGACACAGCTGTGCTGGCACGCGATCGCGGCGGCGATCGCGATGCGCATCGATGCCGTCGACGAGCACGATATCTGGTATACGGACGTCCGCGAACTTCTCTAGCGGCGGGAATCGGGCGGCGAGTGGGGACGGTTTTGGGTGCCCCGCTCGGAGGCAGTCTATGCAGCTCCGATTTTTCGCCAACTACAGGGCGGAGGTTGGTCGAAAGGAGATCCAGCGAGCCTATCCGGACGGGAGCACCGTCGGAGACGTGCTTCTGGCACTCGAGGCGGAGTTCCCGGGTCTCGAGGGTGACCTCCTCCAGGACGGTGCGGTCCGTGAACAGACGGGTGTGCTCAAGAACGGTCGCGATGTCCATCAGCTGCAGGGTACGGCGACACCGATGGAAGACACGGACCGACTCTCGGTGTTTCCGCCGGTCGTGGGCGGGTGCAGCGACCACACGAGGCCATGGCGTTCTCAGGCGAGTGCCTCGAGCAGATCCGCACCGACCCGCCCGGGAGACTCCCGGTGGAGCCAGTGAGACCCCTCGGGATATCGAACCAGCCGACAGTTCGGGACCTGCCTCACGAACGTCTCTCGCACACCGCCACCCAGGGCCCGGTCCTGGTCGCCCCACAGCACCGTCGTCGGAGAACGGACGGGCTCGGCCGCATGTGGTTCTCGGCCCCTGAGTGCTCCCAGGGCGCGATGCCGGGTGAACGCGCGGTAGTAGTGCAGCATCGACCGGAGGGCCCCCGGTCGCGCCCAGGCTGTCTGATACGTTCGCAGATCCTCGGCCGAGTACGCCCCCTCGGCGGCATCGTCGAACGCGCTGCGGAGCAGCCGGTAGCCATCGGCGCTGAGCAGCTGCTCTGGTACCCTCGGTAATGCGAAAAGCGCGACGTACCAGGACCTGACCGCCTGGCCGAGCGAGAACTGCTCGGCCAGGTGGCCCGGGTACGGTGCGTTGAGCACCACGAGGCGATCGAGCAGGCTCGGACGTGCAGAGGCCGTCGCGGTTGCGACGACCCCGCCCCAGTCGTGGCCGACGAGACGAGCCCGATCCGAGCCGGTCGTTCGAATCAGCTTGGCAACGTCGGCGGTCAACGAGGAGAGTGCGTACGACTCGACGCCGGCTGGCTTGGCCGAGCGACCGTAGCCACGCATGTCCGGGGCCAGGACCCGATATCCCGCCTCCGCGAGCCGGGGGATATGGTCGCGCCAAGCGTACCAGGTCTCCGGAAACCCGTGGAGCAGAACCACCAGCTCCCCGTCGGCCGGGCCCGCCGACACGACGTGGAGATCGACGGGTCCCAGTCTGATTTGCTCGTGTGTCAGCGTCGGCTCTGTCATGCGGACCTCTCGTCGGAGCCGACTCTATCGGTTCCGGTCGAGAAGCTCGCAGCCGCGAGCAGCCCCTCTCGAGCGGTTTCGGCACCCCGGCCACGGGGCGTCGACCAACGGTGGCATTTTAGCCTGGCCACTCGCGGGGTGGGCATGAGCAAACACGAGCCGGAAGGATACGAGAAAGGCCGTGGCATGGACGCCCACAACGAGGTGATGCAGGAGATCCGCTCTGAGCGGGACGCGACGTACGACCCTCGCGAGCCCACGCGAGTCTGGGTCGACGAAGACAACACTCCAGCAGGAGTCTACGACAGCTTGACGATCATCCTGAACACGGGGGGGTGCCGGTGGGCCCGGGCAGGCGGCTGTACCATGTGCGGCTACGTCGCAGAGAGCGTGGAGGGTGGCACCGTCGCCCACGAGGATCTCATGGCACAGGTCGATCGCGCGCTGGCCCACGAACGGGCGCGTGCGGAGGAGCCGTGTGGCCTCATCAAGATCTACACCTCGGGGTCCTTCCTGGACGAACGGGAGGTACCCGCGGAGACACGGCGCGCGATCGCGGAGACGTTCGCCGACAGGGATCGCATCGTCGTCGAGTCGCTGCCCGATTTCGTCGAGGCGGCAAAGATACGGGATTTCACGGCCGTCGGGCTCGCGACGGACGTGGCGGTCGGCCTGGAGACGGCGACCGATCGCATCCGCAAGGATTGTATTAACAAGTACTTCGCGTTTGCCGACTTCGAGGCGGCCTGTGCGGAGATGCAGCGCGTCGACGACGGGGTCGAGGTCGATGCCGGGATCAAGGCCTATCTGCTGTTGAAACCCGCATTTCTGACCGAGAAAGAGGCACTCGAGGAGATGGTCTACTCCGTCGAACGCTGTGCGGCGGTCGAGGGCTGTCACACCATCTCGATGAACCCCACGAACGTACAGCGCCACACCATGGTCGAACAGCTGTACCACGACGGTGGCTACCGACCACCCTGGCTGTGGTCGATCTGCAGCGTCCTCGAGCGGACCGCAGGGGTGCCGGCCCTCGTCGTCTCGGATCCCGTCGGCGGCGGGAGCGACCGTGGAGCCCACAACTGTGGCGAGTGCGACGAGTACGTCCAGACGGCGATCAAGGATTTCGGGCTTCGACAGGACCCATCGGTCTTCTCGGAGGTCTCGTGTGCCTGTGAGTTCAGCTGGGAGACGCTGCTCGAGCGCGAACGGAGCTTCGGGCTCCCGCTGACGGGCTAGCACACGGCGCCACTCAGCCCAACGCCTCGAGAATCGACCGGCCGTCCGTGGAGTCGTGGACCCCCGACAGCGCAGCCCGCTCCGGATGTGGCATCAGCACTGCGGTCGAGCGCTCCTCCCCGAGAACCCCCGCCACGTTGCCTCGCGAGCCGTTGGGATTCGCCGCCTCGGTGATACGACCCGCGGCGTCGCAGTAGCGGAAGAGGATACGGCCGCTGCTCTCGAGGCCCTCGTAGACGGCCGCATCGGCGGTCTCGAATCGGCCTTCGCCGTGGGCGATCGGGAGCTGGAGAACCTGGCCCTCGCTGAACCCCCGCGTGAACGGTGTGTCGGCTCGTTCGACACGCAGGTAGACCGGCTCACACTGGAATCTGGCCGACGCGTTCTGTGTGAACGCCCCCGGGGTCAGGCCGGTCTCACAGCCGATCTGGGCACCGTTACAGATGCCCAGAATCGGCAGCTCCCCCGCCAGTGCACTGACCTCCGTCATGATCGGTGCCTGGCCCGCCATCGCCCCGGCACGCAGGTAATCACCGTACGAGAACCCGCCAGGGATGACGATGCCCGACGGCGACGACGGCAGGCTGTCTCTGTACCAGACCAGCTCGGCATCGATGCCGATCGCCTCGAGCCCCCTGACGGTGTCACGATCGCAGTTCGACCCGCCGAACTGGATCACGGCGACGGTCATTCGTTGGGGGTGACGTCGATCTCGTAATCGTGGACGGTCGGGTTCGCGAGCAGCCGTCGTGCCATCGCGTCCGCCTGCTCGGCCGCCGCATCGGGGTCGGTCGCCGTCAGGTCGAGTTCGAACAGATCCGCAGCCCGGAGATCCTCGATCTCGAAGCCGAGCCGCTCGAGCGCCTGCTGTGTGGTCTGGGCCTCGGGGTCGAGCACCCCCTCTCTCAACCGAACCTGCACCACCGCGGTGAACGCGGACATTGGTTCCGTTCCCCGGGGGCCCGGCAAACACCTTTCGGATAGCGACCGGCCATACTCAGAGCGACGCGACGCTCTCGACCGCCTCCTCGAGCGACGGGGTATCGAACAGCTGGGCCCCAACGTAGCTGTTCGCGACCGCCGTGTACAGATCCGAGACGGTCTCGATCACCGCGGTGGGGAGCGGCTCGGGGTCGAGTGCACACTGCTCGCGCCAGTCGACGATGCCCTCGGCCGTGCCGTCCTGTTTGGCCTCAGCGACGGCGGCTACCCAGGCGGATTGCTCTCGTTTGTGATACTGCCGAAGCGCCTCCTTGGACAGCTGGACGTCCGCCGACAGAAACCGGTTCTCGTCCAGCGTGCCGGCCGTGTCGGCGACGCGGACCGATCCGTCGACGTACAGACACTCTATCTTGCCATCGGCGTGCTCGAGCCCCGTCCGAGCTGCGTGAGCGCTGATCAGCTCGTTGACCCGTCGCGCGATGGACTCCAGCTGCTCGATGTCGGCGAGCCCGGCGATACGTCCCGCCTCCTCACGGTCGAGATAGCGATCGGACTGTTCGAACTTGCTCGAAAACTCGACGACAGGAGTCGGGAGCTCGACCGATTCCGATGGCCAGCGGTCGGTCTCCAACCCGACCTCGGCTGGCCGTTTACGAGTCCTGAGCGACGAGCCCCGCGGGACCTGGTTTCGAAAGATGATCTCCAGCGGGATCAGATAGTTGTCGCCGGCCGCGCTGTGATAGGCCTGGTAATCGTACCGGTGGCCATCCGGTGTGAGCGTGGGGACCTGCGTCAGATCGATCGCCATGCGGTCGTGTGGTGCGTCCAGCTCGGAGAGCCCGAGGACCGTCTCATCGACCTCGAGGCCGTTGTAGTGGGTCGGAACACCCGCCTCCTCGAGCAGCTCGAAGGTCTTGGCGCTCATCGTGCACAGCGCGGCACCTTTCGAGGGGATGGGGTCTGGCATCCGGCCCCAGTCGAACACGGAGTAGGCGTCGGTGAACACGAACGCGCCCGTGCCGAGCTCGGTCGGTGTGGCTGGGGTGGAGACGCGAAACTCCTTGACGCTCGTCATGCGGGCAGTCGCAGAGCATCGGACAAAGCAGTACTGTTCGAGTGGGCGAGCGAGTCGGCTCGTGGAGAGCTCGCGCGGTCTCTGGGGCGGCTATGGCTGGGTCGGGCCCGCGCTGGCGACGATCGCCTCGGCACCCGCCGTGGCAGGAAGTCGCCAGTGCCGGGCTGCCGGGCCGGTGACCTCGATCCGGATCATCTTCGTCGCCGACCGATACCAACTCACCAGCCCCACGGGACAGAGCAGTGCCAGGACGCCGGCGACGGGTGCCATCTGCCAGAATGGCCCCTCGACGGCGACCATGACCGTAGGGAGCACGACCGCTGCGGTCAGTGCCGTGAGACCGGCGATGAGATAGCTGAGATTGCGCCGCCCCGGTGTCCGCACCACCCCCTCGACGTCCTCGTGTGCGAGCGATTCGACGCCACCTGTTGACTCACGCAGAATGCGCCTGTCCGTCCGGACCCACTGCACACCCGCGGTCGTGGTGTGGCGAGCCTCGACGGTCTCGTCTTGGTGGATGGTATCCTCTACGCTCACGGTCATCGTAGTCGACACATCGCCGTGCGTGTATATCTGTTTGACGTGATGCCTGCACTCGGAGACGGACCTTCGGTGTCGGTCGGGCCCGGCAAGCAGACACCGGTGGCCGGCCGAATCGACACGCACAAATCCGTGTCACCGCGAGAGCGTGCATGTCAGAAGACGCCGAAGTCGACCCGGCGACGATTGGCGAGCAGAACGCGCCGACGGTTGCCGAGGCGCCGTACAAGCTCATTTTCGAGGCCAACAAGTGCATCGGGGCGGGCAAGTGTGCGGAGGTCTCGACCAACTGGGAGCTCTCACTCGAGACCGGCATCGCGGTGCCGTCGGTGTACTTTTTCGACGAAGCGGACCTCGAACACAACGTGCGGGCCGCCGAGATCTGCCCGGCCAAGAAGGATCGCGGCGTCATTCACGTTATCGACCGACGGACGAACACGGAGATCGCCCCGGATCCGGCCGGCGACGGCTCGCTCTCTGTCGACTGGTGATCGATGCGGGGGAAGGGATTCGAACCCTCGAACGCCTACGCGAGCGGATCTTAAGTCCGCCTCCTTTGGCCAGACTCGGACACCCCCGCTCGCTGCAGTCCGTCCCCTCGACTGTCGGCCGAAAGGCCGTTTCGGTCTCTCCGGGGGCCGTCCCGACGCGCTCTTGAGCCAGGCGACAGTGATGGGTGTATGACAGAGCTAACGCCGGAGAGATTCGATCGGGCGTTCGATGCCGCCGAGCCGTTCGAGCGCCGAGAGGAGTGCTTCGAGCTGACGACGACCGAGTTCGGCGGCCGTGTCGACGTCAGAGACAGTCGCGAGTGGGAGCTGGAGTACGGCCTGGAGATCCGGGTGCCGACGCTCGATGCAGCCACCGAGGGGGCGGTCGGGCCGGCAGTCCAGCAGGGCTGGTTCGACACACTCGCGCTGCGAGTCGAGGACGCACCCGGGGCGGTGCTCCACGACGTCGAGCTGTCCGGGCTCGAGGTCGAACGCAGTGGCGAGACGGTGCTCGTCGAGTTCCGGTTCCGCTGGGGGAATGCCGAGCAGGTTCCCGCCATCGCCAAGGCGATGGCAGAGTTCGTCGAGGGGACCTTCGTCGAGGGGATCGTCCCCGGTTACGACTACGGGCCCGAGGTGTCGGGGCTGCTCTCGGCGGCCCGCTCGAGTGGTGGCGACGAGGAGGGTGGGGGCGACCCCATGCCGCTTTGACCCGCCCGCAGGCCAAGCCCCCCTCAGCTAGATCTCTTCGGAGATCCCGATGATACCCGTCGCAGCCACCTCGAATCGTGTCGACTCTCCGGCCGCCACCGACCGGTGTTTTTCCAGCGTCGCACGACGGTTGCCACCGCGGAATCGCTCGAGCCTGACGATCGCGCTCGACCAGTGTGAGAGCGTGTGTCCGCCCAGCGGCCGCACCCGGCCACTCTCGCTCGTCGGATCGGAGAACACCTGATTCGTGATGACGACCGCAACCTCGTGGCGTCGCGCCTCCGAGAGCAGCTGGGTGACCTGTCGGGTCACCGATCGCAACGCACGCCCCTCGTCGTCGTCATCTCGCTCGAGCCGGTAGTGACCGGTCGCACTGTCCAGGACGATCAGATCCATCCCCGGTGCGAACTCGCCGGCCTGCCGGACCGCCTGTTCCTGCTCGTCGAAATCGTGGACGTCTCGGATTCTGATCCCGGAGAGCAGCGTCTCGACCGGGGAGTCCAGCTCCAGTCGCTCGATCGTGCCTCGAGCGATCTGCTGCAGTCGGTCGATCGACAGCCCTTCAGTATCGATGATGAGTGCCTGCCCACCCGTCGCGGCGACCTGGACGGCTGCGGACAGCGTCAGGTTCGTCTTGCCTGCGGCGGGCGGCCCGTAGACCTGCGTGACGGCCTCGCGGTCGAACCCACCTCCCAGTAGGAGATCGATCGTCGAACACCCCGTCGCGACCGGTCGACTCACGGCGACGCTAAACTGGGCGCGCATATGAAGCCCACTCCTCGGAGGCACGGAGGCGTCTGACCCCGGCCGAGATCATGCCACCAGCGACGGTCACCCACCCGAACGCTCGTGAACCCATCCCGAGGCCCCTGCCGCTTACGGAGAATCAAGGAGAAAGCCTCGCGCTTCAGCGCGGGGAGGATGTCAACGCCTGTAGACGGCCTCCGCCCGACGCCTCACCTCTCTGACTGCCATCCCGGTCGCCTCGGCGACGGCGACCACGTCGTCGTGCTCGGCGCTGACATCGTAGACGCTCCCCTGACCGTCGCTGGCGATCTTGAGTGTCAGCTCGAACCGTTCCTCGGCGATGGTGATCGATACCTGCTCGAATCGTCGATCCGCGACCCAGCGGTGTCCCGCGCCCGTCTCTCTGATGCCAAGTGTCCCGGTCTCGGTGGCCAACCGTCGGGCGACGCGGTCGGCGTCCGAGGGGCGCACGACGACACGGACCAGATGCCCCGGCCTGGATTTCTTCATTGTCAGTGGGACGATGCTCACGTCACGAGCGCCGGCCTCCGCGAGTGTCTCCTGCAGGGCGCCCAACGTCTCCGGTGTCGCATCGTCGAGATTCGTCTCCAACAGCCGGATCTCCTCGCGGCCGAGCTGGCCCTGCTGGTCGGCGACGATCGCTCGCAGGACGTTCGGTCGATCCGCGAACTCCTGGGTGCCAGCTCCGTAGCCTGCCCGGCGGACTTCGAGGGGCGGCAAACGCTTGACACCCTCGGCGTAGTGGGCGAGGATCGCGGCGCCCGTCGGCGTCAGTAGCTCGGCATCGATCGGGCCGCCCCGGATCTCCCAGGACGCCTCGGCGGCGATGTTGACGACGGCCGGCGCCGGGACGGCATAGCGTCCGTGGCTCATGTCCAGCTCCCCACCGCCGGTCGAAAGCGGTGTGGTCAGCACGCGCTCGGGGGCCAGATCGGCAGAGAGCAGCGCCACTCCCACGACATCCGCGATCGCGTCGTCTGCCCCCACCTCGTGGAACTGCGTCTCGGCCAGCGCGGTCCCGTGGACGGCACTCTCTGCTTCCCCGAGAATGCGAAAGATCGAGCGCGCATCCGCCGTGACCGCTTCGGCGAGATCGAGCCGATCGAGCAACGAGAGGACCTCCTCGTATGAGCGATGGACAGCGTGAGAGTCCTCCGAGTCCCCGTGTGGATCGTCGCTCTCATGAGAGTGCCCGTGAGAGTGCCCGCCCGCCGAGGCCGACTCGATGGGCTCGTCAGACCCCTCCCGTCGGACCGTCACGGTCGTCGCTTCGATCCCCTGTCTCAGGCTCCTGTCGACGTCGTATCGAATCGGCAGGACGTCGCTCTCTTCGACGACCCCTAACGCCGCCCGATCTGCCCCCGCATCCAGGAGTGCAGCGATCAGCATGTCGCCCGCGGCGCCCATGCGGCCGTCGAACGCGAGCAGTGTCATACAGGTGCTCCGGGCAGGGCCGGCAAAACCGTTCGGCTCGGGGACACCGTGCCCGCAGGGCCCCCTCGTGGGTGGCCCCCAGCGCCGTGGCCGGCCGGCGTCGATCTCCGTGAGCGCCCGCCGAGTGGCATCAAATGCCCCGATGAGACGTGGCCGTCGCCGGCGGCGCTGGATGTGGTGAACGGAAGAAATATCCCCAGCGGGGACCCATGTCACGTATACGCATCCATCATGAATGAGGTCCAACTAGAGGTGGCGAAGGCGTACCCGAACGATTCGGGACGCGGCATAGCTCGCCTTGACCCTGACACGCTGTTGCACCTGAAGCTCAGCCCAGGCGATATCATCGAGATCGAGGGGGCGGATACGACGGCGGCCAAGGTCTGGCGGGCGGACAGACAGGACTGGAACACCGATACGGTACGGATTGATGGATTCACGCGACAGAACGCGGATATCGGCATCGGCGAGCGGGTGACGATACGGAAGGCCGAGGCCACGAAGGCAGAGAAGCTGGTGCTCGCCCCACCCGAGGAGGCGTCCGTCCAGTTCGGCTCTGACGCTGCGGGGATGGTCAAACGACAGATTCTGAAACGGCCGGTGGTCAGCCGCGACATCGTCCCGGTGATGTCTTCGACGAACCACCCGTTCATGCGATCGCCCGGCCAGGCGATCCCACTGATCGCCGTCGAAAGCGAGCCCAACGGCGTCGTGCTGGTGACCGAAGACACCGAGGTCGAGCTCCGCGAGGAGCCGATCTCGGGGTTCGAGAAGACCGGCGGCGGCATCACCTACGAGGATATCGGCGGGCTGAAAAACGAGATCCAGCGGGTCCGCGAGATGGTCGAGCTGCCGATGAAACATCCGCAGATATTCAAGAAACTGGGGATCGAGCCGCCACAGGGTGTGCTGTTGCACGGCCCGCCAGGCACGGGCAAGACGCTGCTCGCGAAGGCCGTCGCCAACGAGACCTCTGCGAGCTTCTTCTCGATCGCCGGCCCGGAGATCATCTCCAAGTACTACGGCGAGTCCGAACAGCAGCTCAGAGAGATATTCGAGGATGCGAGCGAGGAGTCACCGTCGATCATCTTCATCGACGAGCTCGACTCGATCGCGCCCAAACGAGAGGACGTCACCGGCGAGGTCGAGCGTCGGGTGGTCGCACAGCTGCTGACGATGATGGACGGGCTCGAGTCCCGCGGGCAGGTGATCGTCATCGGCGCGACGAACCGCGTGGACTCGGTCGACCCCGCGCTGCGTCGCCCCGGGCGATTCGACCGGGAGATCGAGATTGCGGTGCCCGACGAGATCGGCCGCAAGGAGATCCTGCAGATACACACCCGAGGCATGCCACTCTCGGATGACGTCTCGCTTGACCACCTGGCCGACGAGACCCACGGGTTCGTCGGTGCGGATATCGAGAGCCTGACCAAGGAGGCGGCGATGAAGGCGCTGCGGCGATATCTCCCGGAGATCGACCTCGACGAGGAGGACATCCCCCCGAGCCTGATCGACCGGATGATCATCAAGCGTGGTGACTTCCGGGGCGCCCTGGCGGAGGTCGACCCCAGCGCCATGCGGGAGGTGCTCGTCGAGCTCCCGAAGATCTCCTGGCAGGAGGTCGGCGGGCTCAGCTCGGCGAAGGGACAGGTCAAGGAGTCGGTCGAGTGGCCGATGAACTCCCCCGAGCGGTTCGAGCGGATGGGTGTCTCACCCCCGTCGGGTGTGCTGCTGTACGGCCCGCCCGGCACCGGCAAGACGCTGATGGCCAAGGCCGTCGCCAACGAGACGAACGCGAACTTCATCTCGGTCCGTGGCCCGCAGCTGCTCTCGAAGTGGGTGGGTGAGTCGGAGAAGGCCATCCGCCAGACGTTCCGCAAGGCCAAGCAGGTCGCACCGACGGTGGTGTTTTTCGACGAGCTCGACTCGCTGGCACCGGGTCGCGGAGGAGAGGTCGGGTCGAACGTCTCCGAGCGCGTGGTCAATCAGCTGCTGACCGAGCTCGACGGGCTCGAGGAGATGGAGAACGTGATGGTGATCGGGGCGACGAACCGTCCGGATATGATCGATCCGGCGCTGATCCGGTCGGGCCGATTCGACCGGCTGGTGTACATCGGCGAGCCAGAGCTCGAAGGGCGTGAACAGATACTCACAATCCACACCGAGGAGACGCCTCTGGCACCGGACGTCAGCCTGCGGGAGCTCGCCGAGATCACCGGTGGCTACGTGGGGTCGGACCTGGAGTCGATCGCACGAGAGGCCGCCATCGAGGCACTGCGAGAGGACGACCTGGCCGACGAGGTCGAGATGCGGCACTTCAGAAAGGCACTCGAGGCCGTGCGGCCGACGATCACGGACGACATCAGAGACTACTACGAGGGCATCGAGGACGAGTTCAAGGGCGGCGCTCCCGATCGGACGGGGCGGACCAGCGGCCGAATCGGGTTCCAGTAGGACACGGGCGTGCCCTTTTTTGACGAAGAGACTCCCACCGTTCAGGGCGGGCGAACAGGCCACCGCGGGCCGTGTCAGTACTCGCCGAGCCGCGCCTGTCCCGAGCCATCGTCGGACGGATCGCCGACACCAGCGAGCTCGGCGGCCGTGGCGATCGCTTGCTCGAAGCGAGCCTGCTGGCTCGGGTCGTACAGCGTCGCCGCCGGATGGAGTGAGATCAACACGCGTCTTGGCTGGCCGCCGAGACGGGTCTCCATGACCGAGCCGGCCTCGGCGGTGACACGGAGCGATCGGTCGAGCAGCTGTTCGCCGGGCACCTTCCCCAGGGTGACGATCACTGCCGGATCGACCAGCTCGATCTCGGTGTCGAGATAGCCTCTGCAGTTCGCTCGCTCCTTGACGTGGGGGTCACGGTTGTCCGGCGGCCGGCAGCGGACACAGTTGGTGATTCTGACGGCGGCACGGTCCAGACCGTTCTCCTCGAGCGCCGCCGTCAACACCGCCCCCGACCGCCCGATGAAGGGTTCGCCCTGTTCGTCTTCGGACTGGCCCGGTGCCTCGCCGACGAACAGTAACGCGGCCTCGGGGTCGCCGACCCCGTTGACGATACGCTGTCGCGAGGTACAGAGTGCCGGACACCGCTGACAGCCGCTGACCTCGAGCCCGTCCATCTCGTCTGGCTCGTCCACGCTCATGGCGATCTATCCATCGGGAGCAACATGAAGCTCACACCCCGCCCGGCGATTGACCACTCACGTCGAATCCTGCTCGCTCTCGTTCAGGAGCTCCTCGGCGGTGACCAACGACACTAGCTCGACCCCAGCCCCACCGAGGGTTTCGGTGGCCCCCTGCTGTCGGTCCACGACGACGAGCGCGCGCTCGACGATGGCGCCTTGTTCTCGAAGCGCTTCGATGGCAGCGAGCGCAGAGCCACCCGTCGTCGCGATATCCTCGAGGAGCACCACGGATTCGCCACTCTCCAAGCGCCCCTCGACCCGGTTGCCCGTCCCGTACTCCTTGGCCGCCTTGCGGACGATCACGTACTCGTTGGCACCGACCATACTGGTCGCGGCGACCAGCGGGACCGCACCGAGCGCGACCCCCGCGAGCTTCTCGCCGGCCGTCCTCGCCGCGAACGCCTCGGCGATCGCGCTGAGAGTCCGTGGGGCCGTCTCGAACAGATACTTATCCACGTAGTAATCGGAGTGCTCGCCGGAGGCGAGCTCGAACTCGCCGAATCGCACCGCATCGGCCGCTCGAAGCGCCGCGATGAGCTGGTCCGTCCCTGGGCCACTGTCTGCCATTGTACGGCGTCAGACCGCTCGTCTCCTAAGTGGTGTGGTGTGTGATCTGGTCGCGAGGCGAGGCGAGCGCCCACCCCACGGCGGAGTCGCCGTCGGGCGCTCAGACCAGCAGTCGGACCACCAGAAACAGCACGACGACCCCCAGCACGTCACACGTGTTGGTGACGATCGGAATGACGACGTCGTCGGGGTCGAGCCCGAACCGGTAGGCCACGAGTGTGGCCACGATGGTGACGGCGACGGCCATCACCGCGAGCACCGCCCCCGAGGTAATCGAGACACTCAGGACCGTCGAGAGCGCCAACTGCGGCTCGCCTGTCACCGATGTCACCAGCCAGGCGCCACCGCCGACGAACGGGAACACGGTCAGCGCCATGCCGATGGTCGCCAACGCGTTACCCGCCAGTGTCTCGTCGGTGGGGTCGAACGAGAGCGTCCCCAGATGGAAGGCCGTCGAGAGTCGTGCAGCCAGCACACTCCCGAGGGTACCCGCGGTGCCGATCGTCACCGGCACCAACACCAACAGCGAGGGCGAGCGGAGCAGTGTTCGCTCGAACGAGCCGAGGACGAGCCCACTTCCGAGCTCGACAAGGGTCAACAACAGCAACACGGGCAGCGTCGCACGGGTGATCGCCGAAACCGTCCAGTCGGTGGGCATCTAGCGTGGGCCCCCGTGCGCCACAGCCCGGGGTCGAGGGGGGTCCGAGCCAGCCCACGCGCTCACGGCCCACCCCCCAGCGCCAGAACGAGACGCACCGCGAACACCAGAAACGCGAGCCCGAACAGGTCACCGGCGGTCGTAACGATCGGGCCGACGAGCGTGTCGGGGTCGTACCCGCGACGATAGCCCGCAAGGACGAGTACCACCACCACCGTCGAGAGAGCCACACCCGAGAGCAGCCCCGCGAGCAGCGCGACGGCCAACAGCGTGCCCAGCGAGGCCGGTGACTGCCCCAGGCCGCTGAGCACCCCGAACGCCACCACCGCGGCGAACCCGCTTGCGCTCAGCCCGTTCAGGATGGCGGCCCCGATGGCCCGCCGAAGCCGGGGGTCCGCGAACGGGGCGCCCGGGTCGAGCAGCCCCTGGTGGAGTCCGGTCGCCAGCCGCGCCCCGAGCGAGCTGTACACGTTCCCTCGTGTCGCCAGCAGCGCCGGGATCAGCACCAACAACCCCGATACCGCACGGAGCTCGCCGCGCATCCCTCCGAGGACCACGCCCGCGAGCAGCCCGCCCATGACGCTCGCGACCAGCGCCGGCAGCCCCTCCCGGTAGGCACGAACGGCCGCGGCGGGAACCGACATGTCTGCCGGTCGATGGCCAGCGGGCAAAAAGGAGCCGATGAGGGGCCGGACGCACGCTCAGCCGAACGGGCCGCCGCCCAGCCCGCCCAGCCCGCCGCCGCCTTGCTTTTGCAGCTGTTTCATCATCCGCTCCATATCACCCTCACCGGCCCCTTGGAACTGGTCCATCATCCGTGCCATCATCCGATGTTGCTCGAGGAGCTCCCTGACGGTCTCCTCGGGCTTGCCAGCACCCTGTGCGATACGTTCGATCTGTGGCGACCCGATGGCATCTGGATGCTGTAGCTCCTCGTGGCTCATCGAGTCCATCACCACGTCGAACGCCGTCAGCCGCTCCTGTGTCATATCCATGGCGTCGTCGGGCAGCTGGTCCATCATCCCACCACCCAGGCCGGGGATCATATCCATCACCTGACTCAACGGCCCCATCTTGTTCATCGCCTGCATCTGCTGTCGCATATCCGCCAGCGTGAACTCACCCTCCATCATCTCCTCGGGGTTCCAGTCGTCGTCCTCGGCCCCCTGGTCGGCCATCGCCCGCTCGACCCGCTCGGCCAGCTGTTTCAGGTCGCCCATGCCGAGCAGGCGAGAGATGAACCCGTTGGGCTCGAACCGCTCTACGTCTGCGACCTCCTCGCCGGTGCCGAGAAACGCGATCGTCGAGTCGGTCTGATCGACCGCAGCGAGCGCGCCACCACCTTTGGCCGTCCCATCGAGCTTGGTGATCACCACCCCATCGATACCCACGGCATCGCCGAAGGCCTCCGCTTGCTCCTTGGCCCCCTGGCCGATCGCGGCATCGAGAACCAGCAGGTTGCGATCGGCATCGACGAGCGACTCTATCGACCGGAGCTCCTCGATCAGCGTCTCGTTCAGGCCGGATCGACCCGACGTGTCGATGATACGAACGTCTGCGTCCTCGGTCTCGGCCAGCCCCCGCCGTGCCACCGCGACGGGGTCGGACTCCTCGGGATCCCCGTAGAACGACACCTCCGCACGCGCGCTCATCTCCTTGGCCTGGTCGTAGGCCCCAGGACGGAACGTATCCGTCTGAATCACCGCCGGCCGCAGGCCTTTCTTCGAGAACCACCACGCGATCTTTGCGGCCGTCGTCGTCTTCCCGGCGCCCTGGAGGCCCGCGAGCAGGATCGTCTGCTCCTCGAGCGGGAGCTCCGTCGACTCACCCACAAGCGACACCAGCTCCTCGTAGACGATCCGCAGGACGTGGTCACGGGCCGAGGTGCCCGCCGGGGGCTCTTCCTCCAGCGCCCGGTCTTCGATCGCCGACGACAGCGCCTGGACCAACGATATGTCGACGTCCGCCTGGATCAGCGAGCGCTGGATCTCCTTGACGATCTCCTCGACATCCTCCTCGCTGAGACGCGCATTCCCTCGGAGCCGGTCGAGCGACCCCCGGAGCGAGCTTCCCAGATCGTCGAGTACCATATGCACGAACAATCTGCCCGTCGGCTAAACGCTTTGCTGTCGTCCGACGGCGGCCTCTGCGGGCGCTCCCCCGATTCAACGCCCCAGCCGCGCCCGCAGCTGCCAGGTGAGCAGGCTCAGCGCGACCCCCCAGATCAGCCCCATCGCGTGGGCGACCACGTTCACCACGGTGGTCTGCCGACCCGGCGAGGCCGGAAAGAGCAGCCAAACGAACAGTACCAGTGCTACGACGGTGCCGACGGAGATGGCAGCCTCCGGGGGCACGCCCGGCCAGGACCCATCGCCCAGGCGGGCGCCGATGTCCCGGGCGAGTGGGGCTAGTGTCAGCCCGAGAGCGACGACGAGCAACGACAGCACGAGAAGCCGCTGGTCACCGGGATACCGTCCCCCGATCGTGGCCAACAGCACGAGGACGGTCCCCTGGACCAGGCGGAGCGCGGTCGCGCGCGGATACCGATCGAGCAGGCCACGCCCGTGGGCCACGAGAACGAACCCGACGTAGCCGGCGACGACACCCGAGAATCCCTGTCCGATCGGCGTCAGCGCCTGCGAGCGAAAGACCAGATGTGTACTCAGATTCACCGCCACGGGGAGGACGGTCAGGAAGCCGATGGTCGTGACCAGGTACCACCGACCACGGGATTGGGCCTGGCAGAGACTGGCCGCAAGCAGCCCGCTGGCGCCGACCCCGACGACGTTCGAGAGGAGATGGGTGGTATCGACGTGGACGAAGGCTGCGGTCCAGAAGCTCCAGACTGTCGGCTCCCGGTGGTCGAGGGCGAGCCGTGGTCCACCAGCTATCGGCACGAGCTGATGGACGGCCACCAGCAGTGCCGCGACCCCCCCGACGATCAGTAGGTCTCGCAGGAAGGGCTTCCGTCGAGCTGTCACGGTTGATTAAGATGAGCGACGAGCTTGAATGGTGGCGCTACGGGCACGGCCGCTCGAGATTCCGTCTGTGCCGGCCGGCCCTAACTACGGGTCTCGACGGACTCGAGCCCGGCGACCAGACGGTCGGGGTCGAACGGAACCAGATCCGGATACTCCTGGCCGACACCGAGAAACAGGATCGGGGTGCCAGTGACCTGCGCGATAGAGATCGCGGCCCCACCCTCTGAATCCGCATCCGCCTTCGTCAGCACGACCCCATCGATCGAAGCGGCCTCGTCGAACTGCTTCGCTCGCCGGGTCGCGTCCTGGCCGGCGATCGCCTCGTCGACGAACAGTGTCATGTCCGGATCGACCACGCGGGTGATCTTCCCGAGCTGGGCCATCAGATCGTCGGCAGTGTGCAATCGGCCGGCCGTATCACCCAACACGACGTCCACCTGGTTGGCGGCTGCGTACTCGACGGCATCGTAGAGGACCGCCGCGGGGTCGCCCCCCTGTTCGTGTTGGATGAGCTTCGTATCCAGCCGAGCGGCGTGTTCGGCGATCTGTTCGTTCGCTCCTGCTCTGTAGGTGTCTCCGTTCGCGAGTACGACCGTGTAGCCCTGCTCCTGTAGCCGATGGGCCAGCTTGGCGATCGTGGTAGTCTTGCCAACCCCGTTCACGCCGGTGAAGACGATCGTCACCGGGCGATTCGCGCTGGCGATTCGCTCGTCGAAATCGAACAGGCCCACGGCGGTGACCTCGCGCAACGCCTCGCCGATGGCTTCCTCGACGAGGATCGACCCGGATTTGACACGAGCCCGCTCCTGGCCGACCAGTCGTTCGCGAATCCGCTCGGTCAGCTCGCTGGCGACGCTCATCTCGACGTCGCCCTGCAACAGTGCAAACTCGAGCTGTTCGAGTGCGTCATCGAGATCAGCATCGGTGATCAGCTTCTTGCCCGTCGCGAGTCGCCGGGCCCGAGAGCCCAACCCCTGCCCCCGCTCGTCTGCGTCGTCTCGGGGGGCCCCCTGGGGCTCGGCCGATGGCTCCGAGAGCTCCTGGTCGTCGGACTCCTCGTCCTCGACGACGTCCTCTCGGAAGCTGCCGAGCTTCGATTTCAGTCCATCGAACACGACCTTAGCCGTCGCCCTCGGGCTGCTGCCCCATCTGCTGTTGGAGCTGCTGCATCTGCTGTTGTTGCATCTGCTGGGCCTGCTGTTCGAGCTGTCGGGTCTCGGACTCGACCTGCTCGCGCTGGGACTGCAGGTCGGCGATATCCTCGTCGAGCCGACGTCGCTTGGTCTCGAGCACCTCGATCGCCCCCGGCTGGTCCTGTTCGGCGGCGTAGCCGCCGCCCAGTGAGACGACGACCTCGTCCATCTGCTGGACTTCGGCGGGGACGTAGGCACCCCCGCCCAGCGGCACCTGCACCGTCGCGCCGTCCTCCAGGGTGTCGACGGCCTCGATCGCGTCGTCGATGTCGGTCTGTTCCTGCTGGAGGCTCCGCACCTCGCGTTCGATCGCCTCGCGCTGGCGTTCGAGCTGCTCCAGCTGGTCCTGGATCTCCTCCATCGCACCGCTGCCACCACCGCGGCTCATCCGGCCGACACCTCGGCCAGCTTGATCTGCGACCGCCTGAGTCTGTGTTGGCTGCCCATATTTGCGTACACACGCTCACGGGCGACCCCTTCGTTCGGCGCCTCGATGCTGATCTCGAACGACTGCCAGCCGTCCCGGGCCGCGTACTCGCCGCTGACTGTGTAAGCGTCCATCGTACATCAGACGGGCACGCGAGGCGCAAGTATCCACCGGTGTCTGGACTCAGCGTCGAGGCTCGCGGCCGGCTGCGTGGGGCGGCATGGCGAGGAGACCCCCCGTTTCACAGGTAGCCCAGCGCGTCCTCGATACGGCCGAGCTCGGGCCCCGTGGTCTGCTGGCCGGCGACGTAGCCACCCCCGCTGGTCACCAGCCCCGAGCCGATCAGCGACCCGCCGTAGTTGATCGTGCCGACGTCGGCGGGGACCCCCAGCAGCTCCTCGAGGTGGTCGAGCTCGGCGTCCGTCGCCTGGGGGTGGCAGAGCACGCCGCGGTCCGTCGCGACGGCCGCCGTGCCCACGGTCCGGATGCCGGCGAGGTCGCCGCGCTCGACCGGGACCGAGAACGCCTCCTCGATGGTCTGGAGCGCCTCCCGAGAGAGATCGGGGTGGGCGTACGCACCCGTATCGTTGACCAACACGACGTTGCCCGCGGCGTTGATACGCCCTGGCAGTTCGAACACTGGCAGCTCCGAGTGGCTGGTGAGTCGCTCGCGCTCGGTCTCGGAGACACGGCTGCTGACCAACATCCCGTTGGCGTTGCCGATGGCCAGCGCGCCCACCGTCGCCGAGCCGGCGATGGTGGTCGGGACCACCGGGAGCTCGAGCTCCTCTTCGAAATCAGCTCGGACGGACTCCTCGATGTCCGGGCGAACGAGAACGCAGTCGGCCATCGAACGGGCGAACACGCCAACAAATGCCGAACCGTTGAGGGCCGCGCGGATCACGCCGGGCTACGCCGCCTCGGCTTCGACGACCACGCCGCCATCCTCCTCGAAACGCGCCGCTCGCACCCGTAGCTTCGAGGGGGGTTTCGACCGACCTCGCTCCCAGACCGTCTCGTTGATCGAGGGGTCGAGGCGGACCGCCTCGTCGTCGACGCTAAACTGCTTGGCCAGATGCTGCCGGACGAGCCGCATCGCTCGGTCTGCCCGCTTCTGGCTGGGGACCGCCTTGACCTTCCTGAGCGGGACCGTCACCACACGCTCTTCGAACTCGGTAGAGCTCATTCGTCGGTGTCGTTTCGCCGCCAGTTGCGACGCTTCGGGTTCTGCATCGTGTCTCGGTCGGTCTTGAGAATGACCCACGCCGGGACTCGCGAGTTCTGTCGCTCGAGCTTGGCGAGCCGCTTTTTCTTGGCCTTCGACTTCTTGCCCATGATGGCACTGCTACCCTCGCACCGTTTAAACTCTTGTTCCTTTCGCGGATGGGCCTGCCGAGCCGGCTCGACGAGCAGCCCCTCTGCCGCCGCTCAGAGCCACACCAGCGGCAGCATCAACAGACACCCAGCCAGAAAACCGCCACCCAGCGCCGGATAGCCACGATGTTCCAGCCCCTCGCCCAACGAGATCGCCTCGGGCAGAAACTCAAGGACGACCAGGAGCACCATCGCGCCGGCGGCGAACCCATAGCCAAGCGGGAGCAATCCGCGTGCTGACTCGACGAACGCGTAGGCCAGAACTGCACCGATCGGCTGTGGCAGTGAGGAAAACACCGCCCAGAACACGAGTGCCCGGGGGCGAGCGCCACGCGCCCACAGAGGGATCGCGACGGCCACGCCCTCCGGGAGATTGTGGACGGATATGGCGAGTGTCATGAAGATCGCCAGTGGCGGTATCGTCAGCCCAGCGATCGGGAGCCCTTCGGTCAATGTCAGATCCGCAAAGGAGACACCGACCGCGACCCCCTCGGGAAAGGAGTGTATCGTCAGTATGCCGAGGATCAGGATCAGTCGCTGTGAGTCCGCGCCGCCCAGCTGGCCGACGACCGGTCCTTCCTCCTCGAGCAACGTCCGAGCCAGCACGACCAGTCCGACCCCGACCAGTGCCCCGACGGCGAGTGGCACGAGAGTGGCACCGGGGACAGAGAGCCCGTACTCGAGCCCCGGCGCCCACGGCTCGCTCTGCTGCCAGCCCTCGGTGAGCAGCCCCAGCGTCGACGCCGCGATCATGATGCCCGAGGCGAGCCCCCAGAGGGCGATGTTGAGCCGGTCGCTCACCTCCTCGAACAGGAGTAGTGGCACTGCACCCAGCCCCGTCGCCAGCGCGGTCGCGAGCCCCGCGAGAAACACCACCATCAGACTCTCGAGAGCTACCACTGGCGTCTCTGCGCGGCGTGTGACAAAAAAGGCCACCCGGGGCTGGACCGTTCGAGCCTGCCGAGCGGGTAGAACTCGCCGACCGGCCGCGGCCGGCCTCCGACGGAGCGCTTAACCGACCGCCGCGCCAGCGTGAACCATGACAGAAGAAGAGCCCGACGACGCCGAGACCCCAGCCCGGCGACACGAGTTCTCCGAGGGCCAAGGGTTCGGAGAGCCCTACGAGGGGTTCGATCTCGATCCACCGGAGCTGGCGGTCGACCCGAGCCGCGTCGACCCCGTCGATTCCCGCGTGCTCGCCGACACGCTGGACCAGCGACAGATCACGGGTGAGGACGTCGACATCGAGGAGCTACTGGACGTGGGGCTCTCGTACATGCAGATCAAGCGGCACGCTCAGGCCGCCACGACGTTCGAGCGGGTCGCCCGATTCACCGACGACGAGCGCTTGGAACAGGAGGCGTGGGTCAACAAGGGCGTTGCCCACGGGGAGGGCGAGGAGTGGGATGCTGCGATCGGGGCGTACAGAGAGGCCCTTCAGATCGACGCGAGCTCGGACCATGCCGCCAGCGCCGAGACGAACCTCGCCTATGCGCTATGGGAGTCCGGCCAGAGTGAACAGGCGCTCGAGCACGCAGAGCGGGCCGTCGAGTTGGACCCACGATTCCCCCAGGCCTGGTTCAATCGTGGCTACTTTCTGCTCGAGCGCGGGCTCGCGGAGGACGCGCTAAACTCGTTCGACAACGCAATCCGCCTGGGCTTCCGCCAGGCCGAGATCATCGAGGAGAAAGCGCGGGCGCTCGAGCAGCTCGGCCGAGACGACGAGGCAGAGGAGCTCGCCACCGAGGCAGAGTCGATGCGACAGCAGGCAGAGGAGGAGTTCGTCCGCCAGCAACGATGAGCGTATGATGCTCCTCACCGAACGGGAGACGCCAGAAGGCCTGGTGGTCAGCGTCTGCGATCCGGATCTGATCGGGCGAACCTTCGAGGACGGGCCCATCTCGCTCAGGGTCGATTCGGAGTTCTACGAGGAAGGGGCGACCGAGGCGGATGCTGACTCCGTCGCTCGGAGTCTGGGCCGAGCGATGACGGCGAACCTCGTCGGCGAGAAAAGTGTGAGTGTTGCCATCGATCACGGGTTCATCGACGAGGTGAACGTGCTCGACCTGGGGGAGACCGTCCACGCACAGTATCTCCGGATGTGAGCAGACGCACGATCCCAGCGGGGATGGAGGGTCGCCTCCCCCACGCCTGCTGCCGGTCCGCAGCAGTCTGAGGGTCCCGACCGAACTACCTTTAGACAGTCCACACGAGGAAGGCTCAATGGCGTCGCTCTCGCTCCCCGCGGAGCCTCGATCACCCGAGGCCGCCCAAGATGGTGTCTGGCTCACCTGTATCGAATGCAGTCACGATCATCCGCCCTTCGAGGAGATTCTGTACACCTGCAGCGAGTGCGACGGGCTGCTCGAGGTTCGATACGCCACCTACCCGACCTTCGAGCAGTTCGAAGGCAGGGGCGTGTGGCGATATGCGGCTGCGCTGCCGTTCGATCGCGGGGTGACGCTGCCAGAGGGGGACACCCCGTTGCACCGAATGCCCCGTCTCGAACGGGAGGTTGGGCTGGGCAACCTCCGGGTGAAACACGAGGGCATGAACCCCACCGGCTCGTTCAAAGACCGGGGGATGACCGTCGGTGTCAGGGCGGCACAGGAGCTACCGGTCGACCGGCTTGCGTGTGCCTCGACGGGCAACACCTCCGCGGCGCTTGCGGCCTACGGCGGCCGGGCTGGTCTCGAGACACTCGTGTTGCTCCCCTCCGGTAACGTCGCGGCCGGAAAGATCGCCCAGGCCGCGCTCCACGGCGCTCGGATCCTGGAGGTGAAGGGGAACTTCGACGACTGCCTGGATCGCGTCCAGGACCTCGCCGACCGCGGAGAGGTGTACCTGCTCAACTCCCTCAACCCGTTCCGCCTCGAGGGGCAGAAGACGATCGGCTTCGAGATCCTCGAGCAGTTCGAGCGCGAGGAGGGCCGCTATCCCGACCGGATCGTCCTCCCGGTCGGCAACGCCGGCAACACCGCGGCACTGTACAAGGGCTTTCGAGAGCTGGTCGCCGGGGGGGCTCTGGCGTCGGAGGACGTACCGACGCTGACGGGTGTCCAGGCCGAAGGCGCCGCCCCCATGGTCCAGGCGATCGAGGAGGAGCTCGAGGACACCAAACGCTGGGACGATGTCGAGACGATCGCGACGGCGATCCGTATCGGCAACCCGGTCAACGCGCCCAAGGCGCTACCAGGTATCCGCGCCACGGGTGGGACCGCGGTCTCGGTCACCGACGAGCAGATCACGGCGGCCCAGCGCGCGCTCGCGGAGGAGGGTGTAGGCGTCGAGCCGGCCTCGGCGGCGAGCGTCGCGGGCGTTCGGAAGCTACGGGAGACGGGCGAGATCGACGCCGACGAGGACGTCGTCTGTCTGACTACCGGCCATCTCCTCAAGGACCCTGAAGCCGCGGCGCTCGCCGGGGGTGACACACAGACCGTGCGTAACGATACGGATGCGATCCTGCGTCTGCTGGCGGGGAACCCTGAGGGACTGCTCGGTCGTGTCCGAGCGCTGCTCTGACCCAGCCGTCCGACCGGCGCCACCGAAGCTCGCCAGCCGTTTGCGGGAGACGGCAGCTTCCGACGGGGCTCGACGCGGTGCTATCTCCTGGCGATCCGGCCTGTTTCGCGCTACTGGAGCCTGATATATCGCGTCTCTGTCACCCGTGGGTCCTCCTCGAGCCGCTCTCTGGCCGCGTCGGGCACCGCCTGATCGACGGTGTAGACGGTCATCGCCTCCCCGCCGATCGTCTCTCGGGCGTTGTACATGCCCGCGATGTTGATGCCGTACTCTCCCATGACGCTCCCGATCAACCCGATCACGCCCGGCTCGTCGGTGTTTCGTGAGACCACCATCCGACCACCAGGGATCGCGTCCACGCGATACCCATCGATTCTGACGATTCGTGGGGCCTCGCCCGCGAACAGGGTGCCACAGATACGCATCTCCTCGTCTCCGTTCCGGACGCCCACGGTGACGAGACTCTGAAAGTCCTCACTCGCGGAGCGCTTGCTCTCGGTGATCTCGATGCCTCGCCGCTCGGCGATCTGCGGGGCACTCACCGCGTTCACCTGATGTTCTAACGGCTCGAAGACGCCTTTGAGCGCGCTTGCGGTGACGAAATCGACCTGCTCGTCGGCGATCTCCCCTGCATACACCACCTCGATCTCGTTGACCTGTGCGTCGAACAGCTGGATCGCGAGGCGACCGGCCGTCTCCGCGATGTCGATGTAGGGCTCGATCCGAGGGAACGCCCGGCGATCGATCGACGGCGCGTTCAACGCGTTGATCACCGGCTCGTCGTCGAACGCCGCGAGGACCTGGTCGGCGATACTGGTTGCAACGTTCTCCTGTGCGGCGGAGGTACTGGCGCCGATATGTGGTGTGACGACGATGCCCGGCACCCCACGAAGTGGCGAGTCCGACGGCAGTGGCTCCTCGGCGAACACGTCCAGTGCGGCGCCTTGGAGAACCCCAGTCTCGAGGGCCTCGGCGAGTGCCGCCTCGTCGACGACCCCGCCACGGGCACAGTTGATGAGATAGCCACCGTCGAGCTCTGCCAGCTCGGTGGCCCCGATCAGATGCTCGGTCTCGGGGGTCAGCGGGGTGTGGACCGTGAGAAAGTCAGCCCGCCCGAGCACCCTCTCCAGACTCGCCAGCTCGGCGCCAAGCTGTTCGGCACGCCCCTCCCCGATGTAGGGGTCGTACGCGACCAACGACATCCCAAGGTCGCCGAGCCGTTTGGCGACCTCCTGGCCCACCCGGCCGAACCCCACGATACCCAGCGTCTTGCCGGTCAGCTCGGTGCCGAGAAAGTCGGCTTTCGCCCACTCACCGGCGCTCAGCCGGGCGTGTGCCTCGGGGATCGACCGAGCGGCCGCAAACGCCATCGCCACGGTGTGCTCTGCCGCTGCACGGACGTTCCCTGCGGGGGCGTTCGCGACGATCACCCCGTGTTCGGTCGCTGCCTCCAGGTCGATGTTGTCGACGCCGATGCCGGCACGGCCGACGATGACCAGCTCCGAGGCTGCCTCGAACAGCGCGCTGTCGACCTCCGTGCCCGACCGAACGACCAGTGCTCCGGCGTCGACGACGGCATCCCGCAGGGCGGTGGGCTCGAAGTCGTATGCCACCTTGACATCGTGCCCGGCCTCCCGTAATCGACGGAGCCCCGCGTCCGCGATCGGGTCAGCGACGAGTATGTTCATACGAAGAATCAGACGAGATTCACTGTTAACGATTCCTGTTGTGTGGTTCACAGGGGCCCCGGCCGACCAGCCCTCCCTGTCGTGCCCCAGTCACGGGGTGGGCGGCTGGTCGGAACCCCACGCGCCCAGGTCTCGGTAGAAGTTCGACATCGCGAACTTCAGCTTCCCGGGGTCGACGTCGATCAGCGGCTCTCGTTCCCCCTCTGGGAAACTCCCGTGGACGCTGTACCCACCCAGCTCGCTGGCGTGGACACGGGTGTATCGCTCGTCGATCAGCACCCGCACGCCGAAATCCTCCGGCGAGCGGACGACCCGCCCCAGCGCCTGTCGGGTCTTCCGGACGGTCGGTATCTCGACCGCATAGGCCCAGCCGGGGTCCTCGTGTGGCGCAGCCTCGCCGAACGCCTCGGCGTAGGCATCCTGGACGGCACGCAGCCGGTCGTCGAGCGACGGGTAGGGGACACCGACCACACAGACCGTCCGGGCGTCATCACCATCGAACGAGACACCCTCCGCCAGCGTGCCCCACAACGAGCTGAACAGCACCCCGTCGTCGTCGGCCACGAACTGCTGGCGCCGGTGCTCGGCGTCGACACCCGGCCGGTCGAGATAGGGCGTCCCGGCGGTCTCGATGCGGTGATAGTACCGTTCGGCCTCGGCGTAGCTCGGGAAGAAACACAGCGTGTTGCCAGGTGTCATGCGGATCGCATCGCTCAGCACGGCCGCGACGCTCTCGACGACCCCGGCGTCGTCTCGATTCCGCGCGAACAGCGCCGGCACGTCGACCGCGTACGTGCGGCGGCGCTCGGGCGGAAAGGGATCACCGTAGGCCATCCGAACCGGGTCTTCGACCCCCAGGACGTCGGTGAGCACGTCGAACGGCCGCAGCGTCGCCGACATGAGGATTGTCGAGTGTAGACTCTCGAACAGAGGCGCCGTCACCGAGCTGGGGAGACAGGCGTACAGCTCGGCGCGGCAACGAAGCCCTCCCGTCTCGGCCCGCGCGACGCTGACCACGGGGTACTGTCCGGGCGCATCGCTCTTCTCCATCCAGGATTCGATGAACGAGGCGGCCTGGAGGACGCGACACTCCGTTCGTGTGGCCGTCTCACCGCGGATGAACGCCTTCTCGTACCGCTTCTCGAGGGCGGCGCCCAACGAGAGGGCGGTCTCGATGTCGCTGCTGTACCCCTGCCCGGAGTAGCGGTCCAGAAAGGCGACCGTCAGCTCGTCGCGCCCCTCCGAGCGGTCGATGCTGAGATCGACCCACTCCTCGCCGACCGCCTCGCGCTCGGCGGGAGCGAGCCCCCCCTCGGAGATGCTCTGGAGTGCCTCCTCGAACGCCTCGATCAGGTTCCGGGCAGCGCCGACGCGGTCGTCGGCGACCTCCTCGAGCTCGGTCAGTGCCGATTCGAGCGTGGACCCGGCGATCGACATCGAGGCCTTCTCGCGGGCGGTCTCTTCGATGTTGTGAGCTTCGTCGAACACGGCGACGACGTCCTCGGGCTCCCGACCGAGCCAGCGGAGAAACTGCTCACGAACGAACGGGTCGAGCAGATGATGATAGTTCGCGATGACCAGGTCGACGCCGTCCATCCCCTCTTTCAGCAGCTCGTAGCCGCAGAACCCCTCGCGATGGGCCCACTGGTAGACCTCCTCTGCGGTCCGCACGTCGTCGAAGAGCCAACTGTCAAACGCATCCGTATCGGCCGTCAGGTTCTCCTGATACCGCTCGCAGATCGACCGCTCGGCATCGATCTGTTCGAGCTGGTCCTGCAGGCCGGCGATCTCGGTCATGACCGCCTGGCGGCCCTCGACCGCCTCCTGACTCCCCGCCTGGGCGGCGTCGAGCAGCTCTGACTCGCGGCGTTCGAGCGCCCGGAGCTCCTCGTTCGTCTCGACCTGCTCACGAGTGGTGTCTCGTAGCGCCTGACACTCCTTGTAGTCGACGTCGATATGACACATCGAGGATTTCCCCTGGAACACGACCGCGCTGATCGGCTCCGTATCGGCGATGGCCCGGGCGTCCTCGACGAACTGGCGCATCTGCTGGTGGACGTTCGTCACGATGACGACGGTCTTCTCCGCTCCGTCGACGTACTCGAGGGCGGGAACCAGGGCAGCCAGCGTCTTGCCGGTTCCGCAGGCGCCCTCGAAGACCACGTCTCTGCTGGCGTCGAGCGCCTCGAAGATCTCACCCATCGCTTCGTCCTGGTGCTCGTACGGCTCGTCGAACGGGAAGAATCGCAGGTGGTCCGAGGAGGCTGGCCGCGACACGTGTCACACACCGGTGAGAGGCTCAAAAAAGGTTGGCTGGCCGCGGTGGAAGTGGACGCCGACCGGGCCTCGCCGACGGGGCATTTATGTACAGACCGGGGGCTGCTAGCGTATGAGCGACAGTCTGGTGGTGATCGCGGACACGCACGGCCGCGATGGCCACCGCCTGAGCGGAAGGATGCTGGAGGCGGTTGTCGGGGCCGATCTGGTCGTCCACGCCGGCGATTTCGTCACCGAGAGCGCCTTCGAGGCACTCCGGTCGGTCTGTACCCTCGAGGCCGTGTTCGGCAACAACGACCCCGCATCCCTCCGTGAGACGCTTCCGGCGACAAGGATCGTCGAGTGGAACCAGCTCCGTCTGGCTGTCACACACGGTGACAGCCACTCCAGTGTCGGACGCGAGCTGTTCGGTCGAGAGCAACACGCGGACCTCGTGGTCGTCGGACACTCACACCGGCCGATGTTCGAAGCCGGCGAGCCGCCGGTGTTGAACCCTGGCAGCTACGCTGAGCCCCGCCAGTACGTCCCCGCGTATGCCGAGATCGGCAGGACCCAGACGGGCTACGGGGGACGAATACGGAGCACGGAGGGAGCCCTGCTCGAGGAGTTTCGGCTGTGAGCCGATGAGTGGGACGGGTGCCCGAAACCGCTATTCGCTGATCCCATCTGGGTCGGAGCGATGATAGCCGAGGTGGATGGCGTACTCGTCGGGATCGTCGGGGTGCTGTTGGTGATTGTCTTGGCGATCTATCTGTTCGCACGCCGAATCCTGACCGCGTTCACCGAGGGGTTGCGGGCGGGCGAGCGCTGACTCCCGTCTCGTCGATGCTGCAGCGGCATGCAGCGGGCCATGCCGACCGCGACAGGGCCCGACCGATTCCCCTTTAGTGGCCGCCCGATTGGGTGAGATCATGAGTCGTGACGCCTCCAGCCCCCGGTTCGAGCGGTTCGACGAGGTGCCCGAGCAGTACGATCCGGACGAACTCGAGCCGACGGTGTTCGATTTCTGGGACGCAACCGACGCTTACGAGAAGACCAAACAGCATCGTGCCGGCGGGGAGAGCTTCTTTTTCGTCGACGGGCCGCCCTACACCTCCGGCGCCGCCCACCTGGGCACCGCCTGGAACAAGTCACTCAAAGACGCGTACATCCGCTATCACCGCCAGCAGGGGTACGACGTCACCGACCGCCCGGGGTACGACATGCACGGTCTGCCGATCGAGACGAAGGTCGAAGCGCAGCTTGGCTTCGAGAACAAGCAGGATATCGAAGCCTTCGGGATGGAATCGTTCATTCGGGAGTGCCGCGAGTACGCCGAGACACAGCTTCAGGGGCTCGAGGAGGACTTCCGCTCGTTCGGCGTCTGGATGGACTGGGAGCGCCCGTACAAGACGGTCTCACCGAGCTACATGGAGGCGGCGTGGTGGGGGTTCAAGCAGGCGTTCGAGCGTGACCTGGTCACTCAGGGCAAACGTTCGATAACCCAGTGTCCCCGCTGTGAGACGGCGATCGCAAAAAACGAGGTCGAGTACTCGACCGCCCAGGCCCCGTCGGTGTACGTTCGATTCGACCTGACCGACCGCGACGGGAGTCTCCTCATCTGGACGACGACACCGTGGACGATCCCCGCAAACACCTTCATCGCGATCGACGAGACCACGAGCTACGCGGGTGTGCGGGTGGAGACGACCGATCCGGGGTCGGGGCTCGAACCGGGAGCGTTGATCTACCTGGCGAGCGACGTCGTCCCGGAGCTGATGGAGCGGGCAGGGGTGACCGAGTACACCGTCGAGACCGAGCTCGAGGGGACCGAGCTGCTGGGATGGTCGTACGACCACCCGCTTGCGGGGGCGGTGCCTGAACACCCGAGCGAGGACGGCGCGGGGGAGGTCTACCACGCCGACTACGTCGATATCGACCGGACGGGGATGGTCCACTCGGCGCCGGGCCACGGCGAGGAGGACTTTGCGAGGGGAGCAGAGCTGGGGCTTGAGGTGTTCTGCCCGGTCGGCGCGGACGGCCACTACGAGGAGGCCGGTGGGCGATACGCAGGGGAGTTCGTCAAGGATGCCAACGAGGCGATCGTCGCGGATCTCGACGCGAACGGTGCACTGGCACTCGCGGAGGCCGACCATCAGATCGACGAAGGGCAGTGCTGGCGCTGTGATACCGAGATCGTCCGTATCGTCACGGACCAGTGGTTCATCAGCGTCTCGGAGATTAAGGACGAGCTGCTGGCGAACATCGACGACACCGAGTGGCACCCCCAGTCGGCACGCGACAATCGATTCCGGAAGTTCGTCGAGAACTCCCCGGACTGGAACGTCTCCCGACAGCGATACTGGGGCACGCCACTGCCGATCTGGACCCCGGACGGCTGGGATGGCGATATGGAGGAGGTGCTGGTGTTCGGCACGCGAGCAGCGCTGGCCGAAGCCGCCGACCAGGATGTCGACCCGGAGACGATGGACCTCCATCGGCCGACGGTCGATGGCCTCACGATCACGAGAGACGGCAGCACCTACCGGCGGGTGGCCGACGTGTTCGACGTCTGGATCGACTCCTCGGTGGCGTCGTGGGCGACGGTGGACTACCCCGGCGAGCAGGAGTCGTTCGACCGGCGGTGGCCGGCCGATCTGATCATGGAGGCACACGACCAGACACGCGGCTGGTTCTGGTCACAGCTGGGTATGGGCAGTGCCGCGTTCGAACGGGCGCCCTACGAGCAGGTCCTGATGCACGGGTGGGCGTTGGCAGCCGATGGCCGGAAGATGTCGAAATCGCTGGGCAACATCGTCTCGCCGGCCGAAGCAATCGAGCGCCACGGCGCCGACCCGATGCGGCTGTTCCTGCTGGGGCAGAACCCCCAGGGGGACGATATGCGTTTTTCCTGGGACGAGATCGAGACCATGCAGCGCGAGCTGAACATCCTGTGGAACGTGTTCCGGTTCCCGTTGCCGTACATGCGCATCGATGGGTTCGATCCCGAACGGGACACGCTCGAGGCCGGGGGCCTCGAGACCGTCGACCGCTGGATCCTGTCGCGGCTCCAGACGGTCAAACAGCAGATGACCGACCGCTGGGAGGCCTTTCGGCAGGACAGAGCGCTGGAGACGTTGCTCTCGTTCGTCGTCGAGGACGTCTCGCGGTACTACATCCAGGTCGTCCGTGAGCGGATGTGGGAGGAAGAGCGCTCGGCGTCGAAGCTGGCGGCCTACGCGACGTTCTACCGCCTGCTGACCGAGATCGCGTCGCTGCTGGCCCCGTTTGCACCGTTCGTCGCCGAGCGGATCTACGGCACGCTCACGGGAGCGATGGGCGAGGAGACCGTCCACATGACCGACTGGCCCAGCCCCGACCCGGCCTACAGCGACCGCTCGCTCGAGACGGATGTCGAGCTGCTACGAGGGGTCGAGGAGGCGGGAGCGAACGCCCGCCAGCAGGCCAACCGAAAGCTGCGATGGCCCGTGAGCCGCATCGTGGTGGCCGTCGACGACGAGGACGCCGCCGGCGCCATCGACCGGCATCGGTCGCTGCTCGCCGACCGGCTGAACGCCAGAGAGATCGAGCTGATCGAGCCCGAGCGCTCCTGGGGTGAGCTGGCATACTCAGCACGGGCGGACATGTCGGTCCTGGGGCCGACGTTCGGTGGGCAGGCCCACGAGGTGATGGAGGCGCTGAACGATGTGCGAGTCGACCGACAGTCGCTCGAGCTGCTGGAGGAGGCGGTCGGCGACCAGCTGGGTCGAGCGGTCGAGCTGAGCCCCGAGATGGTCGAGTTCGTCACGCAGACCCCCGCGGATATCGAGGGGACCACCGTCCGGGTCGACGGCGACGAGCGGGGGGTCGTCTACGTCGATACGGGGCTGACGGAGGCCATCGAGGCAGAAGGCTACGCCCGAGAGGTGATCAGGCGAACCCAGGAGATGCGCAAGGAGCTCGACCTCGAGCTAGAGGCCGAGATCAACCTGGAACTGGCCGTCGCCGACGAGCGGATCGCCGACCTGGTCGACCGCCATCGGGAGCTGATCGCGACGGAGGTCAGAGCCCGGGCGTTCGACCCGGGCGAGGAGGTGGATCTGCGTCGAACCTGGCAGATCGAAGGCATCGAAGTGGTGATTGGCGTCGAGCGATGTGCCGCCGAGCCTGCCTGACGGCAGCGTCCAAGCCCTCTCAGCACCATCGCTGCGTACCCTCACTCCCAGCTGACACTCGGCACCACGGCTTACAGCTGGGCGGCGATCGACGGAGCGACGCTGACCGCCGACACCCGCTGTTCGACGGTGTCGGTTCCCCAGACGCCCGCGACGCCTGCCCGAGCCAATCGCGTCCGGGCGTTGCCGACCAGCACGGGATGGACACAGGTGACGTACACCCGTGCGGGATTGTCCAGCTCGTCGATGGCCCCGCTCATGGTCCCCCCGGTGGCGATGATGTCGTCGACCAGCACCACGTCCTGGCCGTCGACGGTCGCTGCCGACGGGCTCATCGAGATCTCTCCGGAGGCGGGATCGCGGTGTTTCTCGAAGTGGTCCGTGGACCCACCACCGTAGGCATCTCTGACCTGCTCGGCCAGCGCCGTTGCCCCGGCGTCGGGGGCGAGAAACAGGGGCTCGCGCAGCTCGTCGGGCAGCGGGAGCGAGAGGCGGGGCGCCACGTCGACGCTCTCACACGGGACCTCGAACTGGTCGGCGACCTCCGGTTCGTGAGGATTCACCACCAGGACACGGTCGGTGCTCGTCGAGATGGCCTGGGCCATCGCGCGTGCCGAGACCGGCTCGCCCTCGCGGAAAGCTGCGTCCTGACGGCCGTACCCCATGTAAGGCAGCACCGTCACGACCTCCGTGGCCTGCCGGGAGGCGATGTTCTGGAGCTGCAACAGCTCGATGTGGGCGGCCGCCGAGGTGGTCGAGGCGACGACCACCGCCCGCTCGGCGTCGAAGGGGGCTCGAACCATCTGCTCGCCGTCGGCAAAGCGATCGTACTCGACCGGGGCGAGTGGCTCCCCGAGTTCGGTGGCCAGTGCCACCGCGAGCGACTGTGATGCCGAACCCGGAAGTATCACGTCAGACTCCCCGCGTCGCCGGGTTACAAACCTTCGTGTTTCGGCTCAGAGCACGCCCGGCACCGACGGTGGCGCCACCGATAGACGGACACGATCGCCGTTAGGAGTCGCACCCGGCCGTTCAGGCAGTGCCAGACTGCCCGTAAGTCTCCTCGAGATAGGTGACGATATCGTCGGACTCCGGCATCCCATCGATATCCTGCTCCTCGTCGACGAGGACGGGCACGCCCGTCTGGCCGCTGACCGCCTCGACCTCGGAGCGCTCACCGTGGGCCCGTGGCACCTCGATCGAGTCGTAGTCCAACGACAGCTCGTCGAGTTTCGTGATCACCTTCGCACAGAACGGACAGCCTTCCAGTTCGTACAGCGTCAGGTTGCTCATTACATCCTGCTGGAAGAGGGCCTCGCTCAAGAGCGCAGCGGTGCCAGCGACCTGGTGGGAACACAAGCGTCGGGCCCGAACCGGAGCCGAGCAGATGGATTCATACAACTGTTGGCCGTAACGCTGGTATGACAGACCCGCTCTGGACCGAGCGGTACGCCCCGTCGGTGGGAGAGCTCCCCCAGGACAGACTGCGGGAGACACTGGCCAGGGTCAGAGAGGAACCCGTGAATTTCATTCTCCATGGCCCGGGTGGCGCCGGCAAGACGGCAGCCGTGCGTGCGCTGGCCGCGGAGGTGCACGAAGACGTCGAGAACGATCTGACGGTCATCAACGTCGCGGACTTTTTCGGGCGAACGAAAAAGCAGATCAGAAACGACCCCCGATTCGCCGCGTTTCTCACCGGCCGGTCGCGCCTGAGCAAACGCGATATGATCAACCACGTCCTCAAGGAGTCGGCGGCGTACGCTCCGGTTTCGGGCAGCTTCAAGACGGTGTTGCTGGACAACGCCGAGTCCATCCGGGAGGACTTCCAACAGGCGCTGCGACGGGTGATGGAGCGATACGCACAGAACACGCAGTTCGTCATCACGACACGGCAACCGTCCAAGCTCATCCCACCGATCGAGTCACGCTGCCTGTCGATCCCCGTCCGAGCGCCCACCGCCGAGGAGATCGCCGACCGGCTCGCGTGGATCCTGGAGCGTGAGCCGGTGGCCGCGGAGCCGGCGGGGCTCGAGTATATCGCGACGGCAGCAGAGGGCGACCTTCGCCGGGCGATCCTCAGCGCACAGACGACGGCCAACCAGGCCGAAACGATCACGATGGAGACGGCGTTCGAGACGCTCGGCGACGTAGGGTACGATGACACCGTCAGGGAGATGTTCGAGGCGGCCGAGGCAGGTGAGTTCGTCACGGCGCGGAAATCGCTGGACACGCTGCTGACCGGCGAGGGGCTCGACGGCCCGGAGGTGCTCAGAAAGCTGCTGGCGACGGCGCGAGAGTGCCACGAGGGCGACGAGCGGGCGCTAGTCGCGCTCTACGAACGGGCCGGCGAGATCGACCTTCGGCTGCAAGAAGGCGTCTCCGCACGCACCCAGCTAGCCCGCCTGCTCACCACGATGCCGGATGGTTGAGCCCACCCTGGCACGGCGTCGTGGACTCACACAGGGGCCGGCCAGGGGTGTCCGGCGGGGCTCAGCAGTCCCGCGGCTTCGTCAGGTTCAGCATCTCGACGCCACAGGCAGGACAACAACACGAGCCGCGTGCCTCTGTCCGCCCACCGCACTCCGGGCACTCGTACAGTCGTACACCGTCGTTCGCATCGGCCGCCGGATCGGGAAATCGCATGGTGGCGGTTGGGTACCGTCGTACAAGAATCTGAGCCCGGCCGCTCAGAACTAGCCGTTCGGTCGATTGTGCTCCCCCGCACCGCGTTCGAGGAGATGGACGAACCGTGTCAGCGAGCCATGAACCGGCCGTTCCAACTGAGCGCTGACGGTCCACCCCCGATCCCGTGCGACGCCAGCCCACGAGCGGTCTGCAATGAGGACCAGCCGGTCGGTGACCCGCGCGGTCTCGCTCAGGGCCGCACCGATCAGCGCATCCAGCCGGCCGATGACCTTCGACTGTCTGCCGTACGGCGCGTCGAACACCGCCCCGGTCAGCCGCGCATCCTCGATGGGGAGTGCTCTGACGTCGGCACGGACCGCCTGCCAGTCGGCAGCGGCCGGCAGCCCCCACGCCAGATTCTGCCTGGTGCCACGCACCATCTTCCACTGGACGTCGGTTCCGAGCACGCTCGCGCCGAGCAGGCCCGCCTCCAAGGCCAGCCCGCCGGTCCCACACATGGGGTCGAGAATCCGAGCGCCGGGACGGGCCCCGGCGATGTTGGCCATCGCGCGAGCGAACATCGGTGCCATGCTCCCTGGCTGGAAGAACGGGCGGGCCGTCGGGCGCCGGGCCCGAAACGCACGGTCGGTGCGTACCGCGACCCACCCGACCGCACAGAGTTCTGCGGAGAACAGCACACGGAGCTCCCGAGCGGGCGTCTCGAGATCGATCGCCCACCCGAGCTCGGAGAGAACACCACCGAGCGCTCGCTCGGCACGGCGCGTCGAGACACCCGCCAGGCCGCGAACGTCCCGTGCCCGGACACTGGCCGACCCGTCGGGCTCCGGGGCCGCTCTCTCGAGCAGCGCTCTGGCCGCCTCGACCGTCGGTTCGCAGGTGCCCACCTGCCGGCAGGCGGTGTGAGTCAGCGCGAGGGTCCGTGCGCGATCGCTCACCTCCCGAGCGGTCGCGAGCCCAGGGGCTAGCGGCTTCACCGCCGAACAGCAGCTCGCCGCCTCGAGGCGGGCGAGCGCATCATCGTTCTGGCCGGCGAGTTCCAGGACGTACACGAGCCCACCTGGTAGCCCCTCTCGAAGTGAGTGGCGGTCGGCCGCCCGCCTGCACGGCGCCTGGCCCGCAGTGGCCGACGACCGACCGGACACGTCTGCTATCTGACCTGTCAGAATCCAATCCCTGTGTTTATAACTCTTAAATACGTCCTTTAAGTAGAAGGATGAGCGACCCCAAGGAAACCATCAACATCGAGAATGTCGTCGCGTCGACGGGCATCGGACAGGAGCTCGACCTCCAGAGTGTCGCGATGGACCTCGAGGGCGCCGACTACGACCCCGAGCAGTTCCCCGGGTTGGTGTACCGGACCCAGGATCCAAAGAGTGCAGCGCTGATCTTCAGGTCGGGGAAGATCGTCTGCACGGGCGCAAAGAGCACGGACGACGTTCACGAGTCGCTCCGTATCGTCTTCGAGAAGCTGCGCGATCTCGAGATCCAGGTCGACGAGGCCCCGGAGATCGTCGTCCAGAACATCGTGACGAGTGCGGATCTCGGCGTGAACCTGAATCTGAACGCGATTGCGATTGGGCTGGGCCTGGAGAACATCGAGTACGAGCCAGAGCAGTTTCCGGGGCTGGTCTACCGGCTCGATGATCCTGACGTCGTCGCGTTGCTGTTTGGGTCTGGAAAGCTGGTGATCACGGGCGGGAAGCAGCCGGTCGATGCCGAGCACGCCGTCGACAAAATCGTCAGCCGTCTCGACGAGCTTGGCCTGCTGGAGAGCTGACCGCCCTTCGAGCGGTGCCTGAACGCACACCCCCCGGCGACAGGGTGGCTCGATGCTAGGCCGGGTCTCGAATGCCGCGGCCATCGCGCAGCCAGGCTGGGCTATGCAGGTCGACATCACCGGCGGCGGGCTCGTGGCATTGGTGGTGACGCTGCTCGTCACGGTGCTGTTCTACGCGGTGACCCTGCATCTGGCGGCGACGCTGTTTCTGGGCGAGGTCCCCTCACAGCGGGCCGTCTACACGGCCATCCCGCCGGCGGTCGTCTCGATACTGCTCCAGCAGTACGGTCGGACGGATGGTGCAGTTCCCGTCGACCCCCTCCTGCAGGTGGGCGTGGTGATCGCGGCGACACTGCTCGCGGACCTGTTGGCGATCAGCTTCGTCTATCGACTGAAGCTCCGGACGGCGGTTCCGGTACTCCTGCTCCATTTCACGATCGCCGCGTTGCTTGGGAGTGCACTCGGCAATCTGCTGGGCCTGATCTGAGAGTCGCGGGCCACCGGAGAGACGCCGGGTGGCCCAGCTCGGCGAGTTGAGCTGGTCGGGCCCGGGCAGCTCACTCGACGAGCCGCTCGATCTCGGTCACCAGGATATCCTCGGCGCCGACCTCTTTGAGTCGGGAGATCGTCTCGAACACAGCACGCTCGTCGACGACGACGTGGACAGCCTGTGCGTCCTGCCCGTCGATATCCATCACCGTCGGGCCGCCGAGCCCTGGTATCACGGCTTCGACCGCCGGGAGTCGGCCCGCCGGGACGTTCATCATGAGATAGCGCTTGCCCTCCGCGGCGATGACGCTGTCCATCGCCGTCTGAACCTGCGTGACCTTCGGGAGCGTGCGTGTCCGGTCGGTCGCGACCAGGTGGACCGACGAGCTCATCACCTCGGCGAGGATCTCCAGGCGATTCATGTGGAGGGTCGTCCCCGTCGAGGTGATGTCGACGATGGCATCCGCGATGTCGACGTGCGGTGTCAGCTCCGTCGCCCCGGAGACCTCCGTTATCTCGGCGCTGACGTCGTGGTCGGCCAGAAACTCAGCCGTCACGGTAGGAAACTCCGTGGCGATGGTGCCGCCTTCGAGATCCGAGACCGACTCGATCGCCCCACCCTCCGGCGCCGCGAGGACCAGCCGACAGCGGCCAAACTCCAGGTCCAACAGCGGCTCGAGCGCGCTCTCACTCTCGCGGATCTGGTCGAGCCCCGTGACACCGCACTCGGCCGCTCCGTCGGCGACGTACTTCGGGATGTCGGCGGCACGCGCATACAGCACGGACACGTCGGGGTCGACCGTGTCGGCGTACAGTTTCCGGTCGGCACCATCGACGACGTGAAGCCCGGCCCGCTCGAGGAGGCCGAGCGCAGGCGTGTGCAGACGACCCTTGTTCGGGATGGCGATACGCATCTATATGGGCTCCAGCGTGGCCGATGGTTTGGCTCTTGTGTAGTCGGCCGAGCGCCGGGCAGGCGGGTGGACGTGTGGGGCGCCACCGCGACGGTCGCCCGCCCGCAACCCAGCGGGCTTTTGCGATCGATGGGCTAACAGCGGGTATGAGTACGCTGGAGCTGTCGGGCGGGCACGTTCTGGGGCCCGCCTTCCAGGTTCGTCGCGCGGATCTCCTGCTGGACGTCGAGGCAGGTGAGATCGTCGAGATCGGCGCCCTCGAGGGGACCGGCGACAGACGACTCGACTGTGGTGGGGCGCTCGTGATGCCGGGGCTTGTGAACGCACACTGCCACGTTGCGATGACACTGCTCCGAGGGTACGCCGACGACAAGCCGCTCGGGGCGTGGCTCGAAGAGGACATCTGGCCGGCCGAAGCCGCCCTGGAGCCGGCAGACGTCCGCGCGGGCGCCGAGCTGGGGGTCCTCGAGATGCTGAAGGCCGGCACCACGGCATTCGTCGACATGTACTTTCACGTCTCCGAGATCGCCGACGTCGTCAGACGGGCGGGCTGTCGGGCTCGGCTCGGCCACGGTGTCGTCACGACGAACGGGTCCCGCCAGGCCGCCCACGACGACGCCACCGAGTCACTCGCGATCGCCGAGCGATTCGACGGCGCCGCCGACGGTCGGATCCGAACCGCGTTCATGCCACATTCGCTGACGACGGTCGACGCGTGGGTTCTCGAGGAGTACGTCCCTCGGGCTCGAGAGCAGGGGATCCCCATCCACTATCACGCCAACGAGACCCACAGCGACGTCGAACAGTGCCGCACCGAGCGGGGCGTGGCCCCGCTCGCGTACGCCCACGCCCTTGGAGTCCTCGAGCCCCAGGACTTTCTGGCACACGGCGTCCATCTGGAAGCGCCCGAGGTCGACCTGCTAGCCGAGAGTGGGACGGGCGTAGTCCACTGCCCGGCATCGAACATGAAACTCGCGAGTGGGATGGCACCCATACAGCGGCTGCTCGAGGCGGGAGTGACCGTCGGACTGGGAACCGACGGTGCGGCCTCGAACAACGACCTGGACATGTTCGCCGAGATGCGGGCGGCGGCCCTGCTAGGGAAGATCGCGGCGGGCGATGCCGGCGCTGTCGCCGCACCGGAGACGCTGCGGATGGCGACCGAGGGCTCCGCGGCCACGGCCGGGCTCCCTGTCGGACGGGTGGAAGTCGGTGGTATCGCCGATCTCGCGGTCGTCGACTTCGAGACCCCACATCTCACGCCGACCCACGATCACGTGAGCCAGCTCGTCTATGCCGCACGAGCCAGCGACGTCCGGCATACGATCTGTGGGGGCTCGGTCGTGATGGAAGATCGCACGGTGCGGTCGTTCGACGAGGAGAGGGTCCGTCGGCGGGCCGAGACCGCCGCCGATAGCCTGATTGCCAGAGCCGAGCAGTGAACGCGACCGCCGACGGCCGGCCGCTGCCGGTTCGGGCGTGCCCTCGCCGTGGGCTCTCTCCCGTTGCGGTAGCTTCTTTGGCGCGCTAGCCCGAATTGTGGCATGCAAGAGCCAGTGACCGCACAGCTCAGCGATTCGAACGCCAGCAGTGCGGCCGGACGGCAGAAGATGGAGTGGGCACGGCAACATATGCCTATCCTAGAAACCCTGCAACAGACCTTTCTGGACGAGCGACCGCTGAGCGGCCAGGTGGTCGGCATGGCGATGCACGTCGAGGCGAAGACGGCGGTGCTCGCCGAGACGCTCGCGGCAGGCGGGGCCCAGGTCGCCATCACGGGCTGTAACCCCCTCTCGACACAGGACGACGTGAGTGCGGCACTCGACAGCACCGACCGGATCACGTCGTACGCGCGCCACGACGTCGACGAGCAGGAGTACTATCGGGCGATCGATGCGGTGCTGGACCACGAGCCGACGATCACCATCGACGATGGGATGGACATGGTAGCGGCCATCCACGAGCGGCGCCCCGCGCTGATAGAGAGCATCGTCGGTGGCTGTGAGGAGACGACCACGGGCGTCCACCGGCTGCGTGCGATGGAGAACGACGGAGCGCTCCGCTATCCCGTGTTTGCGGTCAACGACACACCGATGAAACGCCTGTTCGACAACGTCCACGGCACCGGTGAGTCCGTGCTCGCGAACATCGCGATGACCACCAACCTATCCTACGCCGGCAAACGGGTCGTCGTCGCGGGGTTCGGAGATTGCGGCCGCGGGCTCGCAAAGAAAGCCGCCGGGCAGAACGCGACGGTGATCGTCACCGAGGTCGAGCCCCGTCGCGCGCTCGAAGCGCACATGGAGGGCTACGACGTGCGGCCGATGGCCGAGGCCGCCGGGGTCGCCGACGTCATCGTGACGACGACCGGGAACAGGGATATCGTGACCACCGAGCACATCGAGCAGCTGCAGGACGGCGTCGTCATGGCAAACGCCGGGCACTTCGACCTCGAGGTGGATATCGACGCCCTGGAGACGCTCGCAAGCGAGATCACCGAGGTCAGAGACGGTGTCGTCCAGTACCAGCTCGCCGACGGACGGCGGGTGAGCCTGCTGGCAGAGGGACGGCTCGTCAATCTGGCCGGCCCGTCGGCGATGGGCCATCCCGTCGAGGTGATGGATCAGAGCTTCGGGGTCCAGGCCGTCGCCGCACGCGAGCTCGTCGAGAACGCCGACGGGTACGGCCCTGGCGTCCACGGGCTCCCTGATCGACTGGATCGGGATATCGCGGAGATCAAACTCGACGCCGAGGGCGTCGAGATCGACACGCTGAGCGAGACTCAACGGGCGTACATGGACTCCTGGCAGCACGGCACGTGACCGACCCATCCGACTGCGCTCGGTCGCGCGCCCTCGCTCGGTGAGGCCGGAGGCTCTGTCTTCAAAGATGCTGTGCCGGACGAGGCCGCTGCCGGTGGTGAACAGGTGGCCCGCGCCGCGGCCGTGCGAGCCGTGTGGGGCCGCTCTCAGGCTGCCGCGACGTTCGCGCGCTGGAAGGTCCCACAGGTGGGCGGGCCGGCGTTCGTCGTCGGGGTGATCTGTGTGTTCGAGGAGGTCCCCGGTATGTAGGGGTCGCTCGCCGACCGGGTCAGCACCACGTCCCCACTATCGTAGACGACCGAGACGTTCTGCGGGCGCGGCTCCTCGAACGCCGGACGCCAGACTGTCAGAAGCAACAGACAGGAGCCGGCCCCGTGGACCGGGTTGCGGTAGTTGTTGTCGTTGGCCACCCAGAGGCTCCGCTCGGCCCCGATCAGAGCGCCGCTGAAGTACTGGGCGGTCCACTCGCTGGCGGCGAACTGCGCTCTCGTGTGGTGGCCCTCCCCGGTGACCGTGCTTGCCGGGTCGGTGTAGAGCACGTGCGGGTCGATCGCAGCGATCTGTGTGAGAATCAGGCCGATCACCAGCGCAATGCCGATCAGCTCGCCCAGGCGGGCCCGTCGCTCCTCGTCGGGGGTGGCGAGCCGGGCCGGTGTGAGTCTCTCCACCAGCTTGGACCGGCTGAGGATGCTCAGGGCCGGCGGGGTGATGGTGGCCACCAGGAACAGCAGGATCCGCAACGGCGAGAGCGGAACCACCCGGCCGCCGACCAGCGACCCGAGATAGAGCCCCGCGAGCACGGCCGCCGCACCGACCCACCCCAGCTCCCAATGAGCGATATCGTATCGAGACAGCACGCCGCCCGCAGTGACACCGGCCATCGTCGCGAAGACGACCAGCGCGGCCCTGGAGATGAGCTGTCGCGGTGTGACCCCGCGCACGACGAAGATGCCGCCACCGGGACCTTCGGTCTCGACGCTGGTCGCCGTCTGTTGGCCCTCGAACAACGCCCCGTAGGCGGTATCGAACAGCCCGGCCGTGACCTCGGGGGCCAGAAGCACGAACACCGAGCCCGCTCCCAATCCCAGCAGCAGCGCCCCATCGATCCCGATATCGAACGGGTCGCCTCGGTGAGGGGCCAGCCGGCTACTGAGCACGGGGAGCGCGGGCAGTCCGCCCAGCAGCCGGGCGAGCAACAGCCCGCCGACGAGCGGGAGAAAGAACACCGAGGTGGCGTGATGGCTGAGGACGAGTCCGGCCAGCACGATGGCCAACCCCACGGTCGCTCGCCGGTGGGCTCTGGCGACCGCGAGATACGTGATCGCGGTGAAAAACAGCAACACGGCCACCGTCTCGTCGACGAGCTTCGTCTCGAACAGCGTCAGCGTCCGAGTCGAGGCGACGGCCATCCCGGTGTAGAATGCGGTGCGTCTATGGGTCAGTCGATCGACGCCGGCGTACACGAGCAGCGGTATCAGGACGACGAACAGTGGCAGATACTTCGCGAGCAGCCCCAGCGAGCTGCCCGTCAGCTGCTGGACGACCAGGGCGACGGCGTAGAACAGTGGCCAGTCCCCGTCTGCGTTGACGAACACCCCGACGGGGACCCCGCTACGGAGCAACTCGAGTGCAGGAATGGTAAACGAGTAGGCGTCGTAGCCGTAGAGCCCGGTCTCCAGTGGGTCGATGACGACGAGAATCGGGAGCAGTGGGGTCGTGATCAGGAACAGTAGCTCCCATCTCGGTGGGAGCCCCTGGCGGTACGCGACCAGTATCGGTATCGCGAACAGCACCGACAGCAGGAGATAGCCCACCGGCTCGGGGACGACCGTGCCAAGCCGGAAGAGGACGACCGCGGTCACCGTGTACAGACTGGCGTACCCCACGACGACCCTGACGGAGGGGGGCGACTCCGTGACCGTGTGCTCTGTCGGAGTGGCGCTCACCGCCTGGCGCCGACGGACTCCCGCGTGTCGGCCCCCGAGGGCTCGCGCAGAGCCTCGTACTCCGCGGTGAGTCCGTCGAGATGGTCACGCAGGGTGTACTGCTCGGCCGCGGCGTAGGCTGCCTCGGCGTACTCGTCCGATTGCTGTTGGACCGAGCGGATCGCCCGCGCCAGCTTCGCCGGGTCCTCTGGCGGGACGATTGCGCCACGGGCCGGCGCCTCGTCTGTCGGCGTCGCGATCAGCTCCGGGATCCCGCCCATCTCGGTGCCGATGACCGGCGTACCACGGGCGAACGATTCGTAGATCACCATCGGAGAGTTGTCCGGATAGCGCGAGGGGACGACCGACAGCGTTGCCTGGCGATAGAACGCGTCGAGTGACTGCTCGCTGACGAACCCGTGGAAGGTGATGCGGTCGTCCCCCCGGGCCTGGGCCTCGAGCTGTTCGCGGACCTCACCACGGCCGACGATATCCAGCCGGAGGTCGGTCTCGAGACGTGAGACGGCGCCGATCAGCGTGTCCACCCCCTTGTGGTCGGCCAGCTGCCCGACGTAGAGTAGCCGTGGTGGACCCGCGGCCTGTGACTGCGGGCCCCGGTCGGCCTGCGGAACACCCAGCCGAAGCACGTCGGTCGGCGTCTCCTCGAAGAATCCCGCTCGGGCGTGTCGGTCGAGCATGAACTTCGAAGGGGCCAGAACCCGATCGACGTAGGGCTGGACCACCCGTCGGTTGTACGCTCTGAACGGGCCCATTAGCCGCGGAAGCGGCCGTGGCTCACCACCGACGAACATCCCGGGATCGATATGCAGCAGGCGGTAGTCGTGGAGCGTGAGCACGAGCGGGGCGTGGGTGGACGCGGCCGATATCACCGCTGGCGAGAGCCCGCCGAAGTTGTTCAGATGGATAACGTCGGGGTCGATATCCTCGAGGATACTGTCGACCGTCGAGCGAGCCTGGTGATTCCACAGGTCCAGCAGATGCATCAGCGGCTTCTTCCATGCCGACTGGTCCCGGTAGGAGTAGGGGGTGTAGAGGTTGAGTGGGACGAACCGATGGACCCGCACTCCAGCCTGGTGTTCGACGAACGGGCCGTCACCGCTGCGGGCGTCCTCGCGAGAGGCGGTCGTGATGACCGAGACCTCCACCCCCCGCTCGGCGAGCCCTTCGGCGACGGTTCGAACGTACATCTCGGCGCCGCCGATGGTCTCGGGTGGGTAGAGATTCGATAGCAGACAGACGTGGTCGCCCGCCGCCGCGAGCGCCGAGGGGCCTCGGTGGTCAGTCATCACAGTCACCGCCAGCTGTTCAGGTCCCGGTCACTGCGATGGCCGCTGCAGCCCACGCTCAAGCGCCGCGGCGTCGACCTCGTGCCGGGAGCACGAGCGTGGTGATGCGATCGAGCTGCGACCCCGGGTGGCTGCCCCGGACTCGCCCTGACCGGTCGTCCCCCAGTCATATCCGAACAATCGAGACGTGGTGTAACCAGACGCTGGTTGCCTCGAGGATGCCCGACGGCCCTACCTCGAGACAACCCACCGGTCTGGTGCGACGGGCCTCGACGGGCGAACAGATGCGTGGTCTGCGAGCGACGGCACCCAGCCGCTCACAGGAGCAGGCGAGCCTGCTGTTGGCGATGCTGATTGCCGCGAGCTGCTGTCTGCTGGCACTCGCGGCGCTCGATATCGGGTCGCTTACGCCCTATCTGCTGTCCGTGTTCGGGGGCTGGACGCTGGTCCTGAAGCTACGCGTACCGACGAACACCCCAGCTCCGTGGCACCGTCGCGTTCGGTGGGTCGTGCGGCTGTTCGGCGCCGTGACGGCGATCGCACTGGCGGTCGAGCTGGTCGCGCTGCTCGAGGAGGCCGGATTCGTGGGGTGAGCCAGGCCCAGACACAGCTGATCGTTCGACTTTCCGCGGTCGGGGTCGGCATACTGCTGGTGGTGACGCTGGCGGCTGGCTTCCTGGCGACCAGCGCGCCCCTCGACCCCTACAATGACGGAGCCAACGGCACCAGCCGGCTGGTCGAGGCAGCGGATGGCGAGCTGACCGGCTCGTACGCTACACTCGCACAGCGACCGACCCCCGACCGGGTGATCATCGTCGGCGGTGTGGCACGGGCCACCGCCGGCGATGCAGCCACACTGCGTCGATATCTGGAGGACGGCGGGCAGGTGGGACTGCTCGCCGAGGACCGGCGGACCAACCAGTTGCTGGCAGCCATCGGTGTCCAGAGCCGCCTCGGGACGGGCTATCTCCGGAGTGCTGCCGACAAGAGCGAGACACGACAGTTTCGGCTGTCGGCAAGCGGCTCCGAGGCTCGTGAGTTCGGACAGGTACAGGTCAACGCTGCCAGGCCCGTCGGTGTCGCAAACGGCAGCGACCCCAGCGACCAGGCTGTCCTCGCCTGGTCGACCGGAGCCACCCAGAGTCGAGCCGCCCAGGAGCAACCCGGTCGCTATCCGGTCGTCACCCGCGAGAGGGTCGGCGAGGGCGAGCTGCTCCTGGTTGGCGATGCGAGTCTCCTGCTGAACAGTCAGTGGCAGCTCGAACACAACAGGGAACTGGGCGAGCGACTGACACGGGGGTCGACAGTGATCCTCTATCCGCGCCCCGGCGGCTTTCCGGTTGGCTCGCGGCTCCGATTCCAGCTGGAGACACCCGTGGGTGTGCTGGGCGGAGCGGGCGCTGCCATCGGTGTCGGGGTCGTGATCGCTCGGGCACTGATCGGCTGGGCACAACAGCGGACCGAGTCCGATACCGAGCGCAGACGAACGGTCACACTCGAGTGACGAGCCCCGAGAACCCTCGTGAAACACGGCTGCAAGGCGGGTCGCCACCAGCCGTTCGACGAGTGGTAGACACAGCCGCCGGTGAGCAGCGGTCGGTGACGGCCGACGTCGAGGTCTCGCCAGCCGCGCTCCACGACCGCGTCCAAGCGACCGTCGGCGAGCGTGTCGTCGGCCAGGAGCAGACGATCCGCTGCCTGATGATCGGTCTGTTAGCCGGTGGGCACGTGATGCTGGAGGGGCCGCCGGGCGTCGCGAAGACGACGCTCGCACGCGGGCTCACCAGGACGGTCGGCCTGCCGTCCAGCCGCATCCAGCTCACTCCCGATACGTTGCCGGCCGATATCACGGGCACGCAGGTGTACAGAGAGCACCGTGGCGAGTTCGAGTTCAGGAAGGGCCCGGTCTTCGACCACGCGGTGGTCGCAGACGAGATCAACCGGGCGACACCAGAGGCACAGGCGGCCCTGCTCGAAGCCATGGAAGAGCGGCAGGTGTCGGCCGACGGAACGACCCGTCCGTTACCGGACCCGTTTTTCCTGATCGCGACACAGAATCCCGCCGAAATGACGGGAACCTACCCGCTCCCACAGTCACAGTACGACCGGTTCATGCTACACGTCCGAGTCGAGCCCCCCGATGACGATGCCACCCTCGCTCGCGTGCTCGAGCGCGGGGACGACCCCTCGGAGGCCGCCCCTGCGCCGGCCGAGACCCCGGTCTCGCCCGGTCCTCAGGCGATGCTCGGGCTGCGGCGGCTGGTGCGGACGGTTCACGTCGCCTCTCCGATCCGGGACCACCTCCTCGAGCTACATCGGGCGATCGAGGAACACGAGCGCGTCTCACGGCCCCCCTCTCCACGGGCGCTGCTGGGGCTCCAGCGGGCCGCACAGGCGGCAGCTGCGCTGGCCCGCCGTGCACACGTGCGGCCGACAGATGTCGAGTCCATCGCGGTCGAGGCACTCTGTCACCGCATCAACGTCACCCCTGCGACGGACACCCGGATCGGGACTGCCAGAGAGCTGCTCTCGGAGATCCTCGAGCGAACCACGACGCCAGCCGCTCCGAACGAGGCGCCCCCAGAGACGGCGCTGGTGACGGATGGCCGAGAGTGAACCAGAACAGGGCCGGCCAGAGCTCCCCAGGCGAGCACTGGCGGCGGGGCTGCTCGTGGTCTCGGCGCTCCTGGTCATCCAACCGGTCCTGCGCGGGACACTCCCTCGCATCGTCGCGGGAGGGCTGTTGGTGTTTCTGTTGCCCGGCTATGCCCTGCAGACCGCCCTCTTCGGTGGCGCCAGCGCAGCGACCAGCGACCCACCGGTCAGAACACGGCTTGCGCTCGCTCTCGGTAGCTCGCCAGCGATCGTGGGCATCGTCGCGCTGCTAGTCAACGACCTGACGGGCCGGATCACTCTCGATCGAGTGCTCCCGGCGGTGGTGGTGCTCACCGGGCTCCTGCTGGGAGGAGCCTGGCTCCAGAGTGCCTGGGAACGGGGGCTCCCGGACCGGCCGGCGACGCTCCGTCGGGTGATCACCCACCGTCTCGCCCTGTTCGACCGGGCGATACGGGAACGGCTGGCCACCGCCAGAGGGGGTCCCAGCGGCCGGCGATGGATGGTGATCGGGCTGATGCTGTTGGCGCTGGTCGGAGTCGTGGCTGCGCCTGCGCCACAGCAGCAGTACACCGAGCTGGCGTTGGTGACCGAAACCGACGAGCGTGGGTTCACGGCCGATGGCTACCCCGAGAGGCTCACGGCCGGAGCCACGACCACCGTCACGGCCACCGTCGAGAACAACGAACGCACGACGCGGAGCTACCAGCTGCTCGTCGTCCGCGAACGGCCCGAGACGGGGGCGAGAGAGCGGGTCGCGGTCCGGGAGTTCGACCTCGAGGCGGGCGAGCGGGCGGCCAGTCGGATCGCCCTCGAGGCACCGGAGAGGGCCGGCGAGCTGGAGTTCAGCTTCCAGCTGTTCAGCTCGACCGGCAGCCAGCAGGGCACGGAGGCTGACCCCTATCGAGAGACGCGACTCATCGTGGACGTCCAGGCAGGATCCGAGGAGGGTGCATCGTGACCGACGAGATCCGGCTCGACGCGTTGCCGTCGGCCGTCGACATCCAGCTGCCGCCACGAGGCTACGGGCTCTGGGGGGCGACGGCCGGTGCCCTCACCTACGGGGCTCTCACCGAGGCTGTGCTTCTGGTTGTCGCGGGCGCAACGGTCGGCCTCTATCTCCTCGGCGAGCTACACGCCGTGACCCACCAGCTCCGGGCGGTCACGGGAGAGACGTCGGTGGCCGTCGAACCGTCGAGCGAGCCGGACCAACGGCGAGCGATCGAGCTCTCGGTGGCCGCCACCGAGGGGCTCGATGCCCTCGAGAGGCTCCGGCTGCGGACCGAGACGGCGACGCTGTGTGTCTCCGAGGAGGGCACGGCGCCGCTGAGTGCGACGGTGCCCATCGAACGACCGCGAGACGAGCTGGAGGTCTCACTTCGGGCACGGCAGTCGAGCCCGACTAACGTGTACAGCATGCAGCTGACGCTTGTCGACGCCTCGGTGCCCAGCGAGAGCGTTGTCGACCCCGGCCCGAGCGCGGCCAACTCTCGGCAAAAGGGGGATCAGCGGGATGGCAACAGCGACCCCGGGCCCACCACGAGTGACCGGTATCGCGGGCTGCGAGAGTACACCCCGACGGACTCGTTCGCCGATGTCGACTGGAAGGCGAGCGCACGGAGAGAGACACTCCAGGTTCGAGAGCGAGCCGACGAGGACACCGCCGGCCGTGCCTTGCTGTTGGACCTCGGTGGTCTCGATCCGGCAGCCTGGCACGCAGGGGCGACCGTCGCGACCGAGTGGTTCGAGCGAGTCGGTCGACGAACCACCCGGACCGTGGGCATCCTCGACCCGACCGGGGAGACCCGGGTCTATCGCGAGGCCGGGGCCACCAACCGGGTCGACGAGTTCGTCACGACGGCCATCGACGACATCGCATCGGCAGCGAACGGTGCCGAACAGAGCCGGCCCGCCGAGCCGCGTCGGTCACCTCAGGTGCTACCTGCCAGCACGGTCGGTGAGGTCCTCAGGAGCTTCCGTCGAGACGGCACCGCAGAGACACCACCGCTGCTGCAGGGGGCGAATCGGCTCCGGACGCGGGTCCCGCGGCTCGGGTCGGTGGTCGTGGTCACGGGCACAGAGACCCCCGCCAGGACCCTGACAGGCGTCCGTAGCATCTACGCGGAAGACGTCTCGGTCGGTGTCGAGTTGCTCCTGGGGCCGGCACAGGCAGCCTCGGAATCGGAGCTCTGGCGGTGGCTCGAGGAGGGGACACCGGTGACACTCAGCCGCCGGCCACTCCGTCGCAAGCAGGTCGACCGCGCGGCCCAACCCGAGCGTGAGAGGAAGCTCGAGGTGGCTCGGCGAGGAGGAGGCCCCCGATGAGCTACCTCGCACGCCTGCCCCTGAGCCGGGCTGAGGAGTGGGGATACCCGGTGTTCCTGCTCGGGCTGACGGGGCTGGCGTTCGGCGTTTTCGGCGGCCTCGGCGTGCTTGGAGCACTACTCGTGCATCTCACCAGACGCCGACTCCGGCTCGCGACATCGGTCGGCATCCTCACCGCGCTGGCGGTCGTGGCTGCCGGTGGGGTGCTCGGAGATGCCGAGCTGATCGCTGGCGCCGCACTCGTCGCCGCGCCGCTGGTGGCCGACGGACGGAGCCGGCCGAACCCCCGCACCCGGCGGTACACACGGGTCGGCGGCCTGGTGTTGATCCTCCCGTCGGCGGTACTCATCCTCACCGCGGGAGCCGTCTGGACGGCCGCCATCTACATTGCATGTCTGCTCGCCGGAGCAGCGATCGCCGTCGTCTGGTACGCCATCCCGGTATGAGTGGGCGATCGACCGACGCTGTGCTGGCCGCTGGCCGACGGCAGCTCGGTGAGAGCACACCACTACAACAGGGTTTGGGCGTGCTGGCGGTGGTCGCGATGCTCGCCACGATCCCGCTGGCTGGCGAACGGCCGGTGTTGATAGCGATCGCGGCGGTCACGGTGGCGCTGATCGCGTTCGATCGATCGATGAGACGACAGCCAGGCGCCCTGGATGAGAGTCTCGTTCGAGCCCAGGTGGAGCTGCTTGCCGGGCTAATCGAGGAGCTACAGCTCGAGTCCGAGGGCTGGTACCTGCCGACCGAGGAGGCGACGATCCGCCGGTGGTACCCCTCGGCGGACCGGCCGACCACGCTGCCCGAGCCACCTGTGAGCGCAGTGACTCTCAACCAGGGGGACGCTGCGGGACTGTACGCGCCGACCATCGGCACGAGCATCCTCGAACAGCCGGAGCTGCCGAGTGCCGACCGGCCGGTCGCCCCCCGCCGGGCCATCCGCCTGACGCTGGATTGCTGTTCGGAACGGCGTCTGGTCGGCGAGGCGTCGATAGAGAGCACCGAGCGAGTCCAGGAGAGCCGGATGCGCACAGATTCCGTCGTCACCGCGCCGAGCGGACGACCCTCTGATGAGTGGCAGTTCGTCTTGGAGTCGGTGCTCGGAGCAGGGGTGGCCGACCTGACGGGCGCCCCGGTGCAGATCACGACCGATTGCGGTCGGGATGCCGACCAACTCGAGCTGGCGGTCACGGTCGCAGGAGAGCGGCCGGACTGATCAGCATCGATCATCGGCCGCGGCCCACCCGAGCACGAGAGGCGACCGCAGGCTCAGGCGGGGACGAATCCCAGCCGCATCGTCGCTCCACGGGGGTGGTTGTCGTCGATCTCGATGGCCCCACCGTACTGAGTCATGAATCGGCCGACCAGAAACAGCCCTATCCCGGTTCCGTCAGGCCGTTCGGGATACGCCTCATCGAGCAGGTGCTCGCGAGTCGACTCCGAAAAGCCAGGGCCATCGTCCGAGATCTCCAGCCAGAGATACTCGCCCGAGCGCTCGGTCGCCGAGAGAGCGGTCTCACCGGTGGGAGGCGCCGGGCCCATCAGACGGAGGTCGATCGTGGGCACCTCTGTATCGTTGTGTTCCAGCGCGTTCCGGAGCACGTTCCTGATGACCGTGCCCAGAAACTGATTGGCTAACACGAGTGGTGGCCCGTCGGCCTGCTCCGGGGGAGAAATCGAGATCTCGTCGGCCCGCTCGCGGAGCTGGTCGACCTCGGCCTCGACCACGTCCTGCAGTTGTATGTCGTCGAGCTCGGACCGGTCGGTGTCCTGTGTGCTCACCAGATCGCCGACCGACTTCGCGAGACGGACGATGTCCTCGGCGGCCCCTGTCATCCGGTCGATCGCCCGCCGTTCCTGTGGAGAATCACCCACGAACTGGTCAGCCCAGCCAAGGATCACAGAGGCATTGTTTCGGAACTCGTGTCTCACCAGCCAGTTCAACACGCTCAGCTCGTCCCGCTGTCGTTCGATCTCCTGGGTCTGTGCCTTCCGTGTCTCGGCGTAGGCGACCGTCTTGGTGAGCACGCGGGGTGTGACGTTGTCCTTGATCAGAAAGTCCTGGGCCCCCCGTTCGACCGCCTGCCGCCCAAGCTCCTGCGTGCCCACCCCCGTCAGCACCACGACCGCGACGTCGGAGTCGGCTTCGAGGACCCGATCGAGGGTGGCGAGCCCGGTGGAATCCGGCAGGTTGAGGTCCAGCAACATCACGTCGAACGCCTGGTCGGCCGTCGCCAGGCGGTCGACCCCGGCCTCGAGGCTAGCAACCCGCTCTACCTGAGTCGAGAGCGCCATCTGACCGCCGTTGGCGGATGCCTGTAGCTCCTGGAGCATCGTCGAGAACAGCTGCGCGTCGCTATCGCTATCTTCGGCGAGTAACACGCTGTAGCCCACGGCCATGTCTTGGCCCACAGGCTTAGAAGGCTTGTGCAGACGGTCCACGAGGACTGGAGTCTCGGGGAGGCGTGCTCCTCACGTGGGCGTGCCCCTGGACGACCGGCTCAGTCGACCGCTCACCGGTCGAACAGCGAACAGAGCCCGGTCAGCTTCTGGACGTACTCGCGGAATCGCATCGGTTTGGTGAGCGCGACGTTCGCACCGAGCGAATACGCCCGATACATCTCCTCGGTGCTGAGCCCACCGCTCAGGACGGCCACCGGGAGCTCTCGGCGGTCGAACAAGTGGCGGACCACCCGTAGCACCTCGAAGCCAGAGCCATCGACCAGCGACAGATCCAGGATCACCCCGTCGGCCACCGACACCTCGCCGGCCGCGACCGATTCGAACGCATCCAGGAACGTCGCTGTGCGCCGAACCCGCGTCAGGCTGACGCGGCTGGAAGCTTCCCGGACCGCGCGTTCGATGATATCCGCGTCGGCGTCACTGTCCTCGAGACAGACGATTCTGGTGATGTCGGGGGGCCCCGCGTCTGGCGCCAGATCATTCACTGACTTGGACCCCTTCCTCCGAGACCAGCTCGTCGATCGAATCGGCCGCCTCCAGCGACCGCCAGGCCGCCTGGTCGTTCAGATTCTCCTTCCACCGCTGCCGCAGGCTCTCGTGTGTCTCTGTCGCCCGCCGGTAGGGCTCCGTCGCCTCGACCGCGGGCCCCTGTGCGTCGCGCACGAACGAGAGCCGCTGGTCGTAGGCCTGCACCCGACGGGCCAACGGGGAGAGCTCGTTCATACGGTAGAGTCGGTTCACCGCGTCGGTGAGCTCTGCCTCGGAAGTTGGCTTGCTGAGAAGCATATCCGCGGGGAGCTCGACCATCTGCACCGAGATGTCGGTCGAACTCAACAGCCCCACCGGCGGCGATACCCCGGCGCTCTCTCCGGCCTCGATGAGCGATTCGGCAGAGCTGTCGTCCAGATAGCGATCGAAGATCGCCACGTCGACGTCCTCGTCTAACGCCTGTCGGGCACGGTCGCCGCTCGACACCGTCGTGACGTTGTAGCTCGAGTTGAGCCAGGCCCGCATCAGCTCGAGCTGCCGGGGGTCGTCGTCGACGACCAGCACCTCGGGCAGGCCGCGGCTATCGACGTACTCGCGGTCCCAGTCGGCGGTCGCCTGGATCAGCTCGTACAGTTCCTCTCCGGCCGGCGTAAGCGTGTACTCGACCCGGCGGGGCGACTCTTGGATGAGCTCCTTGTTCAGGACCTCCCGCTCGACGAGCGTCGACAGGTTGTCAGAGAGCACCTTGTTCGAGACGCCCTCGAGTGCTGTTTTCAGCCCGCCGAACCCGTCGGCACCCGTCTGCCGGAGATGGACGATGATCGGCGGCTTCCACTTCGTACCGAGCATCTCGAGGGCGACGGTATCAGCCGGCGCTGATGGGTCATCCGAGCTCATTCGCCAACTCCGGGGGCCGCGGGATGGCCGATAGCACGAGCGTGGTCGGTTCCACTCATGGATAGTTGCGACTCGCCTGCAACCAGCATGTCGGATGGATAACGCACAGACAACGGCATATCATAACCTGATGGTTCCGTTTGCAGCAGAGGGCTCCGGGCCGTTGTGTGTGTTGGATGCCGGACCCTGATGAGGACGAGTCATCGGCCACTCTCGGCGAGAGTGCCCCGACCGTACTTGTCGGAATCGTGGCCGGGAGTGCGCTGGCGCTGGCGGCCGAGACGTACATCGCGCGTTCGCTATCGCCGGACGTGTACGGTGCGCTCGCACTGGCGTACACGCTCATCTACGGGGTGAGCATGCTGGCAGGCCACAGCATCGGCGACGCCGTCGCGCGGACGCTCAGTGGGGTCAACGGACACACACCGGGGCAGATACTCGCGAGCGGGCTCGTGATCGCGGGGGGGCTCGGGCTCGCACTGATCGGTGGGGGGTATCTGGCCCGTGAGCAGCTCGCCCAGCTGGCCGGTGAACCCGCACTGGCGCGCTATCTGCCGTGGTTGCTTCCGATCGGGCTGGTCTACCCCGCCGGGCGGGTGTTCGACGGGATGATTCAGGCGGACACGAACGCCCGGGCTGAGATCACCGTGCGCCATCTCCTTCCACGGACCGCCGGGATCCTGGTGCTGGGAGCGGGCAGTCTGGCCGGCGCGAGCCTGCTCGGGGCGGTCAGTTACTGGCTGCTCTATCCGCTGGGGATCCTCGCCGGTGGTGTCGGCTACCTGGTGGTCGGGGACCGATTGACACCGACGATACACTGGCCCGACCGGCGGGCGTTCGGCGAGGTATGGGGCCAGGCCTGGCCGCTCGCCGCATCGGCGTCGATGTTCACGCTGCTCTCCTCGCTGGACGTGCTGATGATCGGAGTGTTCGCCAGCTCACAGGAGGTCGGCTACTATCGGGCGATACGGCCGCTTCGACAGTCGACGACCTTTCTACTCTCGGCGTTCAGCTTCGCGTTTCTGCCGATGGCGACACGACAGTTCGACAACGACCGCATCGGTCGGCTCGGCCAGCTGTTTGGCACGTCGACAAAGTGGGTGGTGACGGCGACGCTGCCGCTGACGAGCGTGTTCGTGCTCTACCCCGAGGCGGTGGTGCACCTGCTCTACGGACCGACGTACAGCCCGGCTGCGCCGGCACTGGCAGCGCTCGCCGGTGGGCTGTTCGTGCGCACGCTGACGGGGCTCGATGGGGATCTCGTCAAGGCCATCGACAGACCACGCGTGGAGCTGTGGACCGGCGCGGTCGGCGTGGCTGGGAACGTGCTGGTCAACGCCTGGTTGATCCCACGACTCGGCATCGTGGGCGCAGCCATCGGGACGGCCGTGGGCTACGGGGTGTACAACCTCCTCGAGCTCGCGGCGATCTACCGGGCGACGGGCATCCAACCGTTCTCCTGGGCGATCGTCCGTATTGCGACGCTGGTCGGGGCCACGGCGGCCGCCATCCGCTGGCTGACGGGCCCCGACGTGGGGGTGTTCACACTGAGTGTCGTCGGAGTTCTCGTCGGCATCGTGGCGGTCTGCGCGCTGCTGGTCGGTGGCGATCTGACCACCGAGGAGATGGGCGCACTCAGACGGCTCGAACAACGAACCGGGGTCAGCCTGGCATGGATGGTGCCCGGCCAACCGAGCGACCTACGATCATGACACGAGACACCACGACGACCGGGAGCGGCAGGGGGATGATGCCAGCGACCGAGACCGGCCGGCGGATGGCACACACACTGGTACGGGTCAGTTTGTGGGCGCTCGTACTGGTGTCGGTGATGGGGCTGTTCACGGGGGTCGCAGGAGCACACGAATCGACGCCGACCGAGAGCCAGGCGGCGAACGACGCCACACCCCTCGGCCAGGTCGGAGAGACCCTCGAAGAGGCCTGGTGCTGGGCCGTGGGCTGTCCCGAGCCGGTCGAAACCGAGCAGTCGGCGGTGGTCGTGGTCGACGAGACGACCGTGGAGACCCAGGAAGGCAGCGTCGAGAACGGGTCGGGGCCGGGGGCAGAGCCCAACCAGACGGTCCCGGACGACGAGACGGTCGTGGTCG
>ERZ1034517.17-NODE-17-length-62286-cov-7.069853_pt1 | contig 62286 bp, 61 predicted proteins | sample MGYA00520599_ERZ1034517 | MGnify/ENA primary metagenome ERZ1034517 (study PRJEB33760, sample SAMEA4777701) | hypersaline lake metagenome | biome: hypersaline environment; feature: brines | place: Spain | collected 2012-08 | depth 0 m ...
ATACCGAGGACCGTTTGGTCGGAGTGCCCGGTATCTTCCGAAACCCCATCGTCACGGTCTGTCCGCCGCGTCGAAATGTTGAGGTAGAACTCGTCAGTGGCCGCGTCGTATCGAACCGTACTTTCGCGGAACTCGTAGTCCTCGGAGAGTACGTACCGCTCGTAGGGCGTCGGACTGTCTGCCGGGAGAACGAACGACGGTTCGACTCGGCCCTCAACAGTTGCCAGCGACACCTTGTTCCGGTAGAAGGTCGCGCTCCGTGTGTCGTAGTCCATCGTTTCAGCGGTGAACGTCGGTTGAGAGACGCGCTGTCCCTTTTTCCACCGTTCGACACACGCTTTGACGGCTTCGACAGCGCGTTTGATAGCGGCTTGGACAAGTTGGGCCTGTAGGTCTGTCTCCTCTCGAAGGTCGGCGTAGAGCGCGTCACGAACCGCTCGCTTGTTGGTCTTACACTCAGTGTAGGAGGTGTCGGACCAACAGTAGTCGGCGGTTCGGTTCGCGCAGTACAGGTATTGGTCGGCGGTTCGGTGGAGTGCGTCGCGTTGCTCGTCGGAAACGGCGAGTTTCACGACGGCGGTTCGACGCACGCCCATAGTTTCAGAGAGTACCCGACGGTACTTATACGCTTGGGAGTCGGTCGGTCGGGGTGTGGCGGTTGTGTCGTCCCATGTCGGTTTCCTCCCCGACCTACTCGCTCACTCCGTTCGCTCCTTGAGGTCGGGGGCTCCACCTCGAAAATTGCTGAGTCCGGCCGGCTCCACCGGTCGTTCACTCGGCGACGGCACGAATCTGTTCGGCGGCCGCGACGGCATCGTCGGCCAGCAGATAGACGATCGGCTCGACGCCGAAGCCACCGGTCTGATAGAAGACGCTCGCGACCGGCCGCTCGGCCGCCCGCGTCTCGATCGCCGCGTCGATGGGCTCGTCCGGGTCGAACTCGACGGTCTCGTGGTCTGTTGCGAGCGCGGCCACGAGCGAGGCCTCGTATCGCACGTTGATGGCCGCCCGGGCGTCGATGCCGGCCGAGCGGGCTGCCAACAGCACTCCAGCGACGTGCTCACTGACCCCAAACTCGGGGTCGGCCGGCACCGTGGGGCGCCCCTTGATGTCGAGGATGCGCCCCGGCACCGCCGCGACGTCGGTGATGCCGTCTGCATCCGGCCGTGCCTCGACGAGGTTCGCGCCCACGGCCGGGATGAGCGAGGCGAACCCACCGGCGGTCTCGAGAACGCGCAGCCCCTGGCGGACGGAGGCCAACACGCGAGCGCTGGTACGGGGCGCCGAGTCGGCGTCGTGGATGGAGATGGCTCCGTCGAACCCGGCCAACGGTGGGTAGGCCTGCTCGTGGAGGTCGGCGAGCAGGTCACCCTGCTCGAGCGTTCTGATGAGCACCTCTATCTCGGCGAGGGCTTGCACCTGGCTCGTCGAGCCCTCGGCCAGCCCCGTCGCCAGCTGGTCGACCAGCTCGACCACACGGCGGTCGGCTCTGATCGCCGGTCGTCCTTCGACGTCGCCCTGTGCGTACTTGGAGACGGCACTCTGGCTGATCCCCAGTGTCTCGGCGACCTCGGTCTGGGTGAGCCCCCGTTCCCGGAGCCGCTCGGCGAGCATCGACCGGATCGTCGGGAGAAACGCTTCGACGACGACCTCCTCGATGAATCGCATCTCAGTGCTGGCCCCGGGGGCTCACCCCTGATCGCCTCCGAACTCCTCGTCCCCCTCGATACGGGAGGCCTGGGGGCCCGACTGCCCCTGGTACTTCGAGCCGCGTGCCTCACCGTAGGGGCGCTCGGCCGGCGAGCTGAGCTCGGTAAACGTGAGCTGCGAGATGCGCATCCCCGGCATCAGTGCGACGGGCGCACGGCCGAGATTCGACAGCTCCAGGGTGATCTGGCCCTCGTAGCCAGGGTCACAGAGCCCCGCCGTATTCGAGAGGAAGATCCCCCCGCGGCCACCCAGGAAGTTCTCGATCGCACGCCCGCCCGGCTGCACCTCGAGATCGTAGGTGGGCTCGACGCGGTCGGTCTCTGTGACACGCTCGACACGCTCGAACCGCACACCCCCATCGAGCAGCTGGTCGAGTCGTTCGGTCGAGACCCCGGCGCGGTCGAACGCGGCGCTGAGATCGCCCAGCTGCTCGGTCGTGACCGTCTCACGCTCGCCGCGCTCGATCGCTGCGACGTCCTCGGCGGTCAGCGCAGCCAGCTCTTCGGCCAGTCCCGCCCGGGAAAGCGCGGCTCGTTCGCGGTAGGCTGCCAGTAGCGCCCCCGGTGTCGGGATCGCCCCGCCCGGGGTCGTCCCCGCCTCGAAACTGACCGCCCACCCCTCGCCCGCCCCGTCCAGCGGCGTGTCGTCGAGCTCGACGCGCTCGAGTGTGGTGCGGTCGCCCAGCCGCGTCCCGAGATAGGCCGCCCGGTCGGCCAGTGCCTCGGTCGTCGTGTAGAGTGTCTCGACGCCCGCGTGGGACCGTCCCGCGGCATCGAGCAGCCCCTGGCGCACCCCGACGAGTGTCGTTTCTGGCCAGTTCAGCAGCGCCCTCGGCAGCTGCCCGCCCGCCCCGGTGCCCACGAGTGCGCCCAGCAGGCGTGTCCACAGCGCCGACTCGACGGTGACGGTGATGGCGGTCTCGTCGGCGAGGTCGCTATCACATCCGAGCCGGTCGAGGGCCGTCTGCAGCCGACTCCCGTGGGCGGCGTCGGCGACGCTCACCCTGCGTCGGCCGTCGTTGGTGTCGCCTGACGCCGCGGCGACGTAGCCCAGAAGCCAGCCCAGCTCGGCGGTCACCGGCACAGACCGCGGGTGTCGGTCCGTCTCTCCGACCAGGCCGATATCGACGTCTGCAGGCGTCGCTGCACGGGGGAGGTCCGCCCCTGCAGGGCCCTGGGCCTCGACGCCGAGGCTCCCACCGTCACTCGCGTAGGCCACCGTCTCACCGGGGTCGAGATACGCCAGCAGGTCGATCTCGGTCTCGACGGTCGGGGAGGCCGGCAGCTCGTCGGGCACCATCACCAGGGTGCCTTGCGCATCCTCGCTCGGCAGGCGGCTGACCCCACCCCAGCTGTCGAGCGTGAACAGGTTGTGATCGCGGGTGACCGTGACGCTCCGGCCCGAGGCCAGCCGCACGCGGTAGATGGCCTTGGTGGGGTTGGTTATGTGGTCGGTCACCCGGTGTGTGCTGACCGCGAGCGTCTGGGGGTCGAACGCGAGCGCACGGGCCTGGCGTTCCTCCTCGACGATGGCGCCGATCTCGTAGAACCCCACCCCCTCCTCGGGGGTCCACAGCAGCACCTCCTCGTCGTAGGGCAGCGACGCGTGGACGACGACCGCCAGGCGCCCCAGCGAGGAGCGCCCCTCGACGTGGGCGATCAGATCGTCGGGGATCGCGACCGTCTCGACGGTCGTCCCGAGCACGAAATCACCGGGATGCAGCACGTAATCGTCGCCCTCATCGACGAGTGTCTCCGAGATGTAGTCGTCGACCTCCCGCTCACGGTTGGGGTGGATACAGGGGATGTTGGCGTGTTGGAACTCCAGGAACTCACGGCCCAGCCGCAGGTCCACGCTCGCCGGCTGGATCTGGAGGGCTTCGTTCGCGATCGGATCGATGGCCAGACTCCCCTCCTCCAGTCGGGTGCGAATGTCCCTGTCCGAGAGTATCATATCCCGAGCAAGGGGGTGAGCCTGGCAAAAAGCTTCCTCAGCCCGTCTCGCTCGCGCCGGCGAAGGGTATCCACTTGGGGGTGGAGCCTCGAGAGCGTGGTATGGCAGACAAACAGGCGATCGTCGCCCGAACCGATCTCGGGATGGGCACGGGCAAGCTCGCCGCCCAGGTCGCCCACGCGGCGCTGTCGGCCGTCGAGGATACCGACCGCCCGACGGTGACTCGCTGGCAGGGCGCCGGACAGAAGAAGGTCGTACTGCAGGCCGACGGCGAGCAGGCGCTGTTCGCCCTGGCCGACCAGGCCGAGCGGGAGGGGCTCGCTCACGCGATCGTCCGCGATGCCGGGCACACACAGCTCGAACCGGGAACGGTCACCTGTCTGGGCGTCGGCCCCGGGCCGGCAGCCGTCGTCGACCGTGTCACCGGCGAGCTCTCACTGTTCCGATGAGATCGGGGCGCCAGACGGCCGTTCAGGAGCGACTCCAGCCAGCTGCACCGACGAGCACGGCCGTGATCGACTCCGCCGAGGTGGGTGGCTGATGAGGGCGGCCGGCGAGCTCGAACAGAGCGTGGGGATGCGGCTCTATCGTAGCGACCTCCCCGGGACGGGTGGACACCTCCGCGAGACACCGGAGACGTTCCTCGTTCGCGAGATCGAGCAGTTCGACGTCGACCTCGCCGCGCTCGACGCCCATCGTGGCAGCTACCCCGAGCTCGTGTTCCGCGCGACGCTGCGTGGCTGGGACACCAACGGCTTTGCCAGCGCGCTCTCCGACCGGCTGGGCATCTCTCGCGAGCGGGTCTCCTGGGCCGGCACCAAGGACAAACGCGCGATCAGTACCCAGCTGTTCTCCGTTCGCGACGTCGCGGCCGAGGCGTTGCCCGAGATCGCCCGGGCGGAGCTCGAGCCACTCGGTCGGGCCGGCCGCCCGGTGCTCTTCGGCGACCTCGCCGGCAACAGCTTCGAGATCACCGTCACCGACCCCGACCGGCCGGGGCAGGCGACGGCGGTCGCCGACTCGTTGCGGGTCGACGCCCCTGGCGAGCCAGCCGACCGGACACGGGTGGGTGTGCCGAACTACTTTGGCCAGCAGCGCTTTGGGTCGCTCCGGGCGATCTCGCATCTGACCGGGCTGGCGATCCTCCAGAAGGACTGGGAGACGGCCGTGCTGACCTACGTCGCCCAACCCAGCGAGCACGAGCCCGCCGAGACCCGCGCGGCCCGGCGGTTCATCGGTGAGAGCCGCGAGTGGGCCGAAGGGCTCGAGCGGCTCCCTCGGGGGTTGGGCTACGAGCGAGCGATGGTCCAGCGGCTCGCCGAGGCCGAGGAGGCGACACCGGCGGTGTTCCGGGCAGCGCTGGAGACGCTCCCGAGCAACCTCCAGCAGCTGATGGTCAACGCCGCCCAGTCGTACATCTTCAATCTGATTCTCTCGGCACGTCTCGAGGCGGGCCTGCCGTTCGCCCGGCCCGTCGCCGGCGACGTCGTCTGCTTCGCTGACCGCGATGCCCCGGATTCGATCGCGGTGCCGGAGCCAGACCGCACCGAGCGTGCCACCGAGGGGCGCCTCGAGACGATCGCGCGACACTGCCAGCGGCGACGGGCGTTCGTGACGGCGCCGCTCGTCGGCACGGGGACGACGTTCGCCACCGGCGAGCCCGGCGAGCTGACGCGGTCGGTGCTCGAGGAGGTCGGGGTCGTGCGCGCGGACTTCGAGCTCCCCGGCGAGTTCGGCTCGACGGGGACCCGTCGGGCGATCCAGCTCGAGACGGCGGTGGCGATCGACCGTGACCCGTTGTGTTTCGACTTCGCGCTGCCCTCGGGCAGCTACGCCACGGTTCTGCTCCGAGAGTTTCTGAAGAGCCACCCGTCCGGGCTGACCTGACCCCGGGAGCCCCCGACCAGCCCGCTTATTCGGCCGGTTCTCCTAGATAACATATGAACTGCCGGCGGTGTGCCGAGCCGCTCGAACGCCCGGGGGACTTCTGCCTGCGGTGTGAGACCGCCAACGCAGAGACGGTCGTCCTCGAGCTGGGCCGGGCACGAGCGACGGTCTCGGCGCTGTTCGAGGAGTCCGTCCTCGGCCAGCGGGTCGTGACCACCACCCCCGAGTCCTCGGCCCGCTGGGTCGGCACCGAGCTGCGGAACTTCGCCGGCCGCATCGCCGACGACGTCCATCGCAAGCGCCCCGAGGAGGTGTACGCCAGTGGCGACATCGAGGTGCTCCGTGCCGTGCGCCGCCAGCTCTCCTACGAGCTGTTGCGGGTCGGCGGTGATGGCGATCCCGTCGAGTCGATCCTCGCGAGACGGGGCGAGCGCCCGCTAGAGGTGGTCGAGCGGCCGCTGGCCGAGAAGATCGGTGGCTCACACACCACGCTGATTGGCGACCGTGACGGGCGTGCCGTGATGCGGATCGCGGCCGACCACCCCCACGTCAAGAAGGTGATCCCGGGGCCGATCGATGCCGGTGGCTCGGGCTCGCGCTCGGGTGTCAGAGCGAAGGCTACCCGCGCGGACGGCACCGGTAACGTCCGGCTGCTGTTGCGTGATGGGTCGAGCGTCCAGGAGAACCGCATCGTCACGACCGCCCGTGATCGCGAGTCCGGCGAGTGGATCCGTGCCGACCTCAACGAGGCGTTACGGGAGGATGGGTTCGGCGGCGGCGGTCCGGTCCAGCGGTGAGCCGGCGCCACTGTGCAGGAGGCTTATTGTCCAGAGCCCGGTGGGGTGGCTATGACACGAATCGTCGTGGTCGACAACCACGGCCAGTTCACGCATCTCGAACAGCGAGCGCTGCGTGACCTGGGGTTCGAGACGGATATCGTCGACAACGAGACACCCCCGGCGGAGGTCACGGCCGATGGGTTCGTGCTCTCGGGCGGGCCGGACATCGACCGCATCGGCCGATCGGTGGAGTATCTCGAGAGCGGCCGGCCGGTGTTGGGGATCTGTCTGGGGATGCAGCTGATGGCGACGGCGCTCGGCGGCACGGTCGAGCCCGGCGACTACGGTGGCTATGCCGACGTCACGGTCTCGATCGAGGCCGACTCGGACCCGCTCGTCGGCTCGCTCGCCCCGGAGACACGGGTCTGGGCCAGCCACGCCGACGAGGTCCACACGCTGCCCGAGGGGTTCGTCCGGACCGCCTCGAGCGATATCTGTGGCGTCGAGGCGATGAGCGACGTCGACCGCGGGCTGTTCGGCGTCCAGTGGCACCCCGAGGTGGCACACACCGAGGAGGGCGCAGCTATTTTTCAGAACTTCAGTGCGGTGTGTGAACGGGCCACGCCGCAAAATTAAGTCCGTAGGAGCGTTCGAGAGGCCATGAGCAACACCCAGGGGGACCTCGCGGCGCTGTCGCGATTCATCTTCCAGGCGCCCTCCTGGTACGCGAGCGCGGCGTTCTCGCTGGTCATCGCCGCGCTCGCGGGTGTGGCCGTCTTCGACTCGCGATTCCTGCTCGAGGACGCCTGGCGGGGGGTCTTCTTCATCGGCGTCCCGACGGTCGTCGCCGGGCTCGTGACCCCCTGGCTCGACCGGCTCGTGGGCGGCCGCCTGACACCCAACCGCTCGCAGCTGTTGGCGCTGGTCTGCGAGCTGGTCGTCATCGGCCTGTTGTTGACCGCGGGGGTGGCGACGCGGCTCTCGGCATCGTTGAGCCAGTACTTCGTGTTCGAGGGGCTCGTCGCCGGGCTCGCGAGCATCTTCGCGTTGCGTCTGCTGGTCATTCTCTCGGTTTCCCGTGCGCGGCTGACGGTGGCGATCCTGCCCGCGAGCATCCAGACCGTCGCCGGTGCGGTGTTTCTGTTCGTCTACAGCGGGACGATTACTTACTTCGAGGTCGGCGGGCCGATCCTGCGGTCGTACCTCTCACGGCCCGAGCAGGCCCCGCCGGAGCTCTCGCTCATCGGTCCGGAGCTGTTCACCCTGCTGGCGATCACCTGTGGGCTCTACGTGGGAGCGGTCTACCTGTTCCTGCTGGTGATCGACCGGCCGTGGCGGCGCTCGCTGGGCGTCTCAGTGCTGGATTTCATCCGGGGGTTCATCGGCCACGTGACCGAGGGGAGCCGCGAGCTCGAGAGCTTCTTCGAACAGCTGGGTGAGGATGCGGTCGTCCCCGTCACCGTGCTAGCCTTCCGGACCGCAGCCGGCGAGAAAGCCAGGTTCGTCCTCCCGATGGTCCACCCCGGGCCCATGGGGAAGATCGGCGGGGGGAACCTCCCCGAACGGGTGGCCGCGGCCGCCGAGGGGATGGCGTTCGCCCCGCACGCGACGGCCGGCCACGACTTCAATCTCGTCACCCAACAGGAGGTCCAGCCGGTGTTGGACGCGGCCGACCGCGCCCACCGGTCGATCGAGTACAGCGACCAGGCCTCACAGAGCGAGCGCCTCTCTGTGGGAGAGGCGACCGTGCTCGGTCAGGCGATCGGCGAGACGGCTCTGCTGTCGAACACCTATGCGCCGGGCTACGCCGACGACATCGAGTACGGTGTCGGGCTGTCGGCGGCCGCCGAGGCACGCACCAGCGGGCTCGAACGGGTGATGTTGGCCGACGCGCACAACTCGAACGACGGGCTCGCAGGGTCGGATCTCGGTCACGTGGTGCCGGGCTCACGACGCGCGATGCAGCTGATCGAGGCGGCGGGGGCGGTGGGCTCGGGGCTCTCGGCGGCCGACCGAGACCGCTTACAGCTGGGGGTCGCCTGGGAGGAGACCGACTGGGGGCCTGCTGACGGGATCGGTCCGTTGGGGATCCGCGTCGCGGTCCTGGAGGTCGATGGCCAACGGACGGCGTGGGTGCTCGTCGACGGCAACAACGTCGCTCCGGGGCTCCGAGACCGGATCGTCGAGACGCTCGAGGCGGCGGCCGTCACCCACGCCGAGCTGTTGACCACGGACACACACATCGTCAACTCGGTCAGTGCGGTCAACCAGGTCGGCGATGGCGTGGACCACGATGCTCTGGTCGCCGTGATCGAGCGGCTGACCCGCCGGGCGACCGCCGATATCGAGCCCGTCGAGGGTGGGATGGCCACCGATCGAGCCGAGGTCAGGGTGTTCGGCAACGATCGCACGGAGACACTGGCGAGTCACGCCAATGCCATGCTCTCGATGGGCGGGGCGCTGGCGGGGGCGTTCATCATGGCCATCTCCTCGGTCAGCCTCCTGATCTTTCTCCTGACCTGACGGCGACGACGGCCTCGCCCGTCAGGCCGACTCTGCGAACAGCTCGTCGACGGCCGTCTCGGCGGCCTCGAGGGCAGCCTCGACGACCGCCTTGCCATCGCTCGCACTCTCCGGGGCGTTGAGGTAGACATCGACCTCGAGCTCGCCATCGCTGAACCGCACGGTGACGTCCATATCTCGGATCTCGCTCTGGCGGTACTCGGAGAGGACGACCCCTTCTGCGGCATCCGAGGCCGTGTCGATGACCCTGCGGTCGGTCGGTGCCGGCGCTGTTGACTCCTCACTCATACGCTGTCGTTGCCTGCCCGCAGCAAAAAGCTGCCTCGACGCCGTCCGTTTACGCGCCTGCGCCCGGGCCGCCCGGCCCCATCGGGCCGCCGCCACCGGCGCCCTGGAGCATCTGCTGGAGCTCCTGTTGGAGCTCTTCGAACTTCTCGCGGACCCGCTGTTCCTGTTTCTCGAGTGTCTGGACCCGCACCTCCAGCGTGTCGACCTTCTCGTCGAGTGAGCTTGCCGCCTCGTCGTACTCAGTCTCGACCATCAGCTCGCCGACCTCGCGATACATCATGCTCGAGTCGTCGATCTCGTCGAGAGCGTCGAGTGCGGTCTGTGAGTCTCTGAGCGAGCTCTCTGCGCTCTGTTTCTGCTGGGCGACCTGTTGTGCTGTCTCCTGGAGATCCTGTAGCTCCTCGATTTTCTCCTGAGCCTCCGGCGGTAGTTGGCCTGACATATTTCGCAGAAGCGTCGCCGTCCTGTTAAACCCGTTCGTTCGGCGAGCCTGGCTCGGTCGCGACCGCGCCGACGGTCTCGGCCACCTCGATGAGCGAGGTCCAGCTGTTGAGCCCGGCTCGAAGCGCGACGAGGTCGGCCGCCACGACCGTGAGCGTCAGCCGACTGCGATTCCGTGTCACCGAGGCACGGGCGCGGCCATCGTCGATCTCGTCGAGCTCGCGGGCGATCGACTCGGAGACCAGCTGGGCGGCTGCCTGACTGTCGTACTCACAAATGAACGTCGCCTCGTGGGACCGGTCCACCGTTTAGTTCGCGTCGATTGTCTTGATGTCTGGGGCGCGTTCCTTCAGCAACACACGATGGCCGCAGTACGGACAGCGGATGCCGCCGAACTCGTCGAGCTCGACGTCGCGTTTGCACCGTGAGCACTTGTAGCTCATCGTCAGGCTGCCCCGTCTGCCTCGTCGTCTCGCTCACCGGGGTCGTTCTCGGCGATTGCCGCTCTGATCGAGCGGCTGACGGTCTTGCCGGCCGGCGTCTCCGGCCGGTAGGCGCCGCCGGTGAACGTCTCACCGGTGTTCTCGTTCTTCCAGATGCCGGTTCCGAGCCGCTTGACGTCGTCACCATCGACTTTGCTGTTCCGCATGTCGTCTTCTATCTCTGCGACTCGCCGCCGTGCGACACGGCCGTATCGGGCTCCGAACCGACCGGCACTCCCCCCAACGCTTCGGTTTGCCATCTTGGTATGAACTGGCCGCCTGGCCTGTATAAAGGCTGCGAGTCCCCCTGGAGCGGTCCTGCGATGCCGGCTGCCCCGTCCGCAGGGCCGCAGTCGGCAGGCCGCGGCCTCGTTTTTGCCAAGTATTATATAGCCCTAGAAGTCAAAACTGAACCAACGCGGGTTCTCTGCTGACCTTCCCCCGCAGTCGTCAGAACGGCGACGTCTATCGCATATGAGAGTGTCACCAATTGATGTCCGGCGACCGACCGTCCCGGCCGAGTGGCAGCCTCGGATGCGTACACGCAGGCGATTTATTCACTCATGAGCTCCGTAGAGCGGCAACTGGACGAGTTGACAGCAACGATCGAGGAGGAAGTCCCGGCGGGCATCTCCATCTCAGACGTACGGTACGAGGGCCCCGAGCTGGTCATCTACACGCGTGACCCCAAGAAGTTCGCCGAGGATGGTGACCTGATTCGGCGTCTCGCCTCGACGCTCCGCAAGCGTATCACGGTCAGGCCCGACCCGGATGTACTCTCACATCCCTCCGAGGCCAGAGAGCAGGTCGAGGAAGTCATCCCCTCCGAGGCCGGCGTGACCGAGCTGGACTTTCACGCCGATACGGGCGAGGTGATCATCGAGGCCGAGAAACCCGGGATGGTGATCGGCCGCCATGGCTCGACGCTGCGGGAGATCACCCGCACCGTGGGCTGGACACCAGAGGTCGTCCGGACCCCGCCGATCGAGTCCTCGACGGTCTCGAACGTGCGGAACTATCTGAAACAGGAGCGCGAGGAGCGCCGCGACCTGCTCGAGCGGGTGGGCCGCCAGATCCATCGCGAGCAGCTGGCCGACGACCAGTGGGTTCGGATCACGACGCTGGGCTGCTGTCGTGAGGTTGGCCGTGCGGCGTTCATCCTCTCGACGGCCGAGACACGGATCCTCATCGACTGCGGTGACAAACCCGGCGCCGAGGGCGAGGTCCCTTACCTGCAGGTGCCAGAAGCCCTGGGCGCCGGCGCAGGCACGCTCGATGCGGTGGTGTTGACCCACGCCCACCTGGATCACTCGGCGCTGATCCCCCTGTTGTTCAAGTACGGCTACGACGGGCCGATCTACTGTACGGAGCCCACGCGGGATCTGATGGGGCTGCTGACCCTGGACTATCTCGACGTCGCCGCCAAGGAGGGCCGCTCGCCACCCTACGAGTCAGGGATGGTTCGTAAGGCGATCAAACACGGCGTCTCGGTCGAGTACGGCAACGTCACCGACATCGCCCCGGATATCAAGCTGACCTTCCACAACGCGGGGCACATCCTGGGGTCGGCGGTCACGCACTTTCACATCGGCGACGGGCTGTACAACGTGGCGTTCAGCGGCGACATTCACTACGACGACACCCGGCTGTTCAACGGGGCTGTCAACGAGTTCCCCCGCGTGGAGACGCTCGTCCTGGAGTCGACGTATGGCGGGCGCAACGACTACCAGACCGACCAGGAGGACGCCGAGCGCCAGTTGGTCGACATCATCAACGAGGCCTACGACCGTGGCGGGAAGCTGCTGATCCCGGCGTTCGCCGTCGGGCGGTCACAGGAGATCATGCTCGTGCTCGAAGAGGCCATGCGAACCGGGAAGATCCCCGAGATGCCGATCCATCTGGACGGGATGATCTGGGAGGCCACGGCCATCCACACCACCTATCCCGAGTATCTCCGTGACGACCTTCGCGATCGGATCTTCCACGACGACGAGAACCCCTTCCTCGCCGAGTGGTTCAACCACATCGACGGTGGCGAGGACGAACGCCGCGAGATCACCGATGGCGACCAGTGTATCGTGCTCTCGACGTCGGGGATGGTGACCGGGGGGCCGATCATGTCTTGGCTGCGACACGTCGGTGGCGACCCCGAGTCGACGATGGTGTTCGTCGGCTACCAGGCCCAGGGGACCTTCGGCCGCCGGATCCAGAACGGCTGGGACGAGATCCCGGTCAACACGCGGAACGGGTCGGGCCGGTCCGGGACGATGACGATGAACCTGGACGTCCAGACCGTCGATGGGTTCTCGGGGCACGCCGACCGACAGGGGCTGATGAACTTCGTGCGGACGATGAACCCGCGCCCGGAGAAGGTACTCTGTGTCCACGGTGACGAGAAGTCCACGCAGGACCTCTCCTCGGCGCTCTATCACGAGTTCAGCATGCGGACGTTCGCTCCGAAGAACCTCGAGACGTTCCGATTCAGCTGAGCTCCGCATCTAGGGGGCCAACCCGAAGCGTCAGCTGGCAGGGCGCCCCCCGTGATAGTGCGGTCACCAGCCGCCGGTCGAGGTCCGCCGCCGCGTGGTCGGCCCCGACCATCACCGTCCGTTCGTCGACGTACCCAGAGGTTCGGATGACGAGGCTGCGATCGCTGGCGAAGCTCAGGGCAGGGTCGCCCCGGCCGACGATGGTCTCGGACGCACAGTCCGCGTCGACGCTGACCGTCGCGGTAACCACGACGTCGTCGGCGGCGGCCGCTCGGAATCGGGGGTCGAACTCGCTGGGGGTACGGTCGGCCTCGACCCCTAGGATGCAGTCTCCCGCCGGCGTGAGCCAGTCCTCGGCGGTCAGCTCGAGCGTCGAGCCGTGCTCGGCTGTGACGTTCTCGTGGCCGTGGGCACGGACCCGCTGGATCGCAACCGGGTCGCCCGATTGCCCCTCGCAATCGTCCATGGACCTCCTTGCCGTCGACGGACTTCAACGCACCTGTGGACGGCGCTCCCCCGCCTCGATCGACACAGCAGCATCCAGCAGAATTATATAACACACGAATCATTCTATACCCACCAGAACGCCTCCAGCGTACGGTGAATCGACCGTCGACCACATGGGAAGAAACACGCTTACTCGGCGCAGCCACTCCTGGCGAGCGGTGGACCGGTGGCGCTGGAGCGGTAATGGCATAGATTACGATTATGGGAGATAGCATCGACGAGAGCAAAAACGTAGAACTGACAGACGACGACCTGGCGAACGATTCTAAGGGGCAACTGATCAAGAAGGCCGGCCAGCTGCGCGACCGGCGGAACGATCTGAACCAGATGGCCTCCGAACGCGCCTCAGAGCGGGACACGCTGAACGCAAAGACCCGCGAGAAGGTGGACGAGGCACAGGAGCATCGCGAGGCCCGCGACGAGCTCAACGAGCAGGTCCAGGAGCACAAACAACAGCGTAACGAGAAGAACGCCAAGGCCAACGAGCTGTTCGAGAAGGTCGACCAGCTCGAGGACGACCGTGGGTTGAACGACGGCAAGTCCGTCGACCAGCTCCGCGAGGAGATCGACGACCTGGAGTTCAAACAGCAGACGCAGGTCCTCTCGCCCGACGACGAGCGCGAGCTGATCGAGAAGATCGAGAACCGACGGAGCGATCTCGAGGAGCGCAAGTCGAAGCTCGACGAGAGCGGCGACCTCGAGAAGGTCAAGGCCAACGCCAAAGAGGTCAGGGCGGCGGCGTCGGAGCACCACCAGAAGGTGACCGAGCTGGCCGACCAGGCCCAAGAACACCACAACGACATGATCCAGGCCTATCGCGAGGCCGACGACGTCCGAGACGAGGCCGACGAGTGGCACGAGAAGTTCGTCGACGCCCAGGAGGCCGCCGACCGCCATCACGAGGACTTCGTCCGTGTCCAGAAGCGCCTGCGCGAGATGGACAAGAAAGAAGAGGAGTCACGCGAGGCCAACCGCGAGGAGAAAGCCGAGGAGGCCAAAGAAGAGGCCGAGGAGATCTATCAGAGCTTCAAGAACGGCGAGACGCTCGACACCGAGGATCTCATGAAGCTCCAGAAGGCAGGTCTGCTTTGAGACGGCACCTACAGCGAGTGGCGAGCGAGATGCCGGCCGGGGGCGCGCCTGGGCGTGGCCCGTGCTCGATAGCGAAGGACCGACGATGAGCGACCGGCGAACGATGCTGGGGCAGCTGGTCGTCATCGTCGGGGGGATCTCGATCCTGGGTGGTCTCGCCGTTGTGGCCTTCCTCGAGTTTCCAAGCACCGGGCTCGACTTACTCGGGCTGTTGCTGGTCGGGATCGTCATCGGGGCGGCGGTCCCGGTGTTGAGCCGGGTCGCGGAGAGCCGCTTTCCGACGGACAACGTCGCCGAGGTGGAGCTCTCGGGGCCGATATCCCGTGATGGCGGGGGCAGCTCGTTCCCGCCGAGCCCGGGCGCCCCCAGCGCCGACAGCGTCGTCGAGAGCATCGAGCGCGCCACGGATGACCCAGCCATCGAGGGGCTGGTGTTGCATCTGAACACGCCCGGTGGCGAGATCGTCCCGAGCGACGACATCAGACGGGCCGCCGATGCGTTCGAAGGCCCCGTCATCGCGTACACGACCGACGTCTGTGCCTCGGGTGGCTATTGGATCGCGAGCGCCTGTGACGAGCTGTGGGCGCGCGAGGCCAGCGTCGTCGGGTCGATCGGCGTGCGCGGGTCGCGAGTGACCGCCTCGGAGCTGCTCGATCGCGTGGGGCTGTCCTACGAGCAGTTCACCGCCGGCGAGTACAAGGAAGCCGGAGGAGCGCTCGCGGGCATCGACGAGAACGAACGTGACTATCTCCAGGGGCTCATCGACGGGTTCTACGAGCTGTTCGTCGAGACCGTCGCCGAGGGGCGGGAGCTGGAGCCCGAGCTCATCCGGAAGACCGAGGCCCGTGTGTACCTAGGTGGCGAGGCCCTCGAGATGGGGCTGGTCGATGCGGTCGGGACCCGCGAGGAGGTGCTCGAGCGGCTGGAGGAAGACCTCGAGGCGGTCTCTGTACGGTCGATCACGCCCGGTGGTGGCCTCCGATCCCGACTGTCGGCCGGCATGCAGGCGACGGCGTACGCCCTCGGGGCCGGGCTGGCCGACGGGATCGCGCCCTCGGCCGACGACGAGCATCGGTTTCGCTTCTAGGGCGGGCGGTACAGAGTGATTTTTACCCTCTGGGGGGGTACAGGCCTCCGTGACTACCCTGGTTCTCTGTATCGATGGCGGGGAGCTCGCGTCCGATGGCCCCATCGTGGGCGAGGCGGCGCTGGGCTCGCTCGTCACCGAGGCCGGGGTCGAGGACCCTGAGGACTCACGGGTAAACTGCTTGCTCGAGACGCTGCGTGTCGCCCAGGATCTCCGGGGGGAAGGTGACGAGCCGGTCGTGAGCCTCGTCTCGGGCGCCGGTGGCACCGTGGGTGCCGACCGGACGGTCGCTCGCCATACGGACACGCTGGTCGCCGAGCACGAGCCCGAGTCGGCAATCGTGATCGTCGACAGCGCCAAAGAGGAACGATTGGTGCCGATCGTCGAGTCTCGGGTGCGCGTCGACGCGGTCGATCGTGTCGTCGTCCGGCAGGCCCACGACATCGAGTCGTCGTACTACCTGCTCAAGCAGTTTCTCGCCGACGAGGAACTCCGCGCGACGGTGCTGATTCCGTTGGGTGCCGCGCTGTTGGCCTTCCCCCTGTTGCTGTTTCTGGCCGAGAGCCTGACCGTCGCCGTCTCGGCGATCGCCGCGGTGATCGGGTCGTTCCTGCTGTACAAGGGACTCGGTGTCGACGACTACGTGGCGATGGTGCCGGCCTGGACCCAGGACGCCCTGTACTCCGGGCAGGTGTCGCTGGTGACCTACGTCGTCGGTGGCGGGCTGGCGCTGGTCGGGCTGTTCGCGGGGGCGATCGGTGTCAGCGCGACGCCATCGTCGACAGCCGAGCTGATCGTCGGCATGCGCTTTCTCTACGATGCGGTCCCCTGGTTCGCCCTGGCAGCGCTGACGGGCTCGACCGGTCGTCTGATCGACGAGCTGCTCTCGGAGGAGGGGGTCCGGACCTCGCTGTTGAACCTCCCGTTCGGTGTGTTGGCCGTCGGGCTGGTCGTCCGCGGGTTCGCGGGCTACTTTCTCGAGCGGGCCGCGATTATCCCCCCGATGTCGATCCCAGCGGGCGCCCTCGGCCCGATCAGCGTCTCGGGGGTCTCGCTGTCCATCTGGACGCGACTGGCGCTGTTCGTCGTCGCGGGGATCGCCGTCTCGTTGGTGGGTGTGCAGTTTGCCTCCTACGTCACCAGCTCGACCAGCGACATCGACCTGACGAAGCCCTGAGCGGGCGGGCGCGCGACGGGTGGCGCCCGATGGACATCCTTTCGGTCGCGCCTCACCCACTGCCCTCATGACCGAGAGTGACGAAAGCGCGAGTCTCCCGACCCACCGTCACGGCACGCTCGTGGACTGGTACGAGTGGGGGCCCGAGCCGTTCGCGCTGGCCGCACGGGACCAACAGCCGGTGTTGCTCTCGCTGAGTACGCCCTGGTGTCGGGACTGTGCAGAGATGGATGCGACGGTCTATGCCGACCCCATGCTGGCTGCCCACATCGGTGAGGGGTTCGTGCCGATCCGTGTCGATGCCGACCGACGCCCGGGGGTCCGCGAGCGCTACAGCATGGGTGGATTCCCCTCGACGGTGTTCACCACCCCCGCTGGCGAGCCTATCAACGGCGCGACGCTGCTGGACGAAGCGGGGTTTCGAGGGCTGCTCGATGCCGTCAGAGAGCGCTGGGCCGCCGCGGGGACGGCCGCCGGGCAGGTCCCACCCGCTCTCGCAGAGGAGCCGCCCCCGGTCGGCCGGCTGGACAGCCGCATCGAGGCGCACATGGTCGAACAGGTCGCGGAGGCCTTCGACGAGCAGTTCGGCGGCTGGGGTGAGGCTGCCAAGTTCCCGCTGGCCGGGACGATACGGTTCGCCCTGAAACGCGATCGCGAGCGTGGCCGGGCGGCGCTCGATGCCGCGCTGACACACCTCCAGGACGCCGACCACGGTGGCTGGTACCGGTTCGCGGAGAATCGCGACTGGGCGCGGCCCCATCGCGAGACCCTGCTCGACGAGAACGCTGCGCTGTTGCGGACGGCGACGGCCGCCTATCTGTACACCGGGGCCGAGCGCTATCGGCAGAGCGCCGCCGAGACCGTCGCGTTTCTCGAGAGCCAGCTCTGGACCGGTCAGGCGTTCGCCGGGAGTCGGCCAGCCCCCGAGCCGGCCCCGGGCGACGGTGAGGAGCCATCGTGGCCCGCGCGTGATGAGACGATCTTCGCCGACCGGAACGGGTTGGCCGCCGACGCGTTGCTCGCGTTCAGCGCCCTGACCGACGATGGCGAGGCCAGACGGCTCGGGCTCGAGACGCTCGATCATCTGCTCGAGACGCTGGTCAACGACGGCGTCGTCGCACACATGGCCAGCTCCGAGCGCCCGCGGGGCCTCCTGTCAGATCAGGCACGCCTGCTTGGCGGGCTGACCAGGGCCAGCCAGCTGACCGGCGAGCAGCGCTACACGGACAGTGCCCGTGGCGTCGCCGACGCACTCGAGCCGCTGCAGAGCGCCGAGGGGGTGTTCATCGATGCCAGGCCGTCGGGGCCGGCGCTGCTCGATCGGCCGTTACGACCGCTCGAGGCGAACGTCGAGGCCGCACTGGCGCTCCAGACGCTGGGGGCGCTGGTCGAGGACGACCGATATCGCGACTGGGCGGGCGATGCACTGGCAGGGTTCGCCGGCGCCAGCGACCGGATGGGTGCGGAGCTGGCCCCCTACGGCGCGGCCTGTGCCCGGCAGCTCTACGAGCCGCTGGTGATCCACACGCCGCCGGCCGGGAGCGACCTCCACCGGGCGGCGCTCCGTGTCGCCGACCACGAGAAAGTCGTCGTCCCGGGCTCGGGCGAGACGGCTGTCGTCCAGCGGGGGAGGGAGCGCTCGGCCCCGGCTGGGTCGCCGGCGGCGCTGAGCGAGCGCGTCGCCGAGACGAGCCAGCCCTCGATCGAGTAGTTGGCCCCGGTGTGCGGGCCGTCGGACTGTGCGGGTGGGGACACTCTCCTGCGTTGTCGGGCCGTCGGACCCCCGGCAGCCGGTCGCGAGAGCCTCCGAGCGTCTGACACATTCTTTTTGTATCGTCACAGTACATCTAAGCCATGACGAGCCTCGCCGAGGTCTACCACGGGGGCAGTGGCCGTACCGCCATGCTCCGAGTGTACGGTGGGGCGTCGCTGTTCGCCATCGGGCTGGTCCTCACGCTGTTCGGAATCGGCGTGGGTACCTCGACCTCGATCGCCGCCAGCCTCTCGTACGGTGTCTACGAGGCCCGTGAGGTTGCGGGCATCGCCGCCGGTGTTGGCCTTCCGGCGGCGTTCGGCGGCGTGTTGGTGCTGTTGCCGCCGAGGGATCTGAGGATGCGGCTGCTCGCGGGAATCGGCGCCGGCGTGACGCTGCTCGCGGTGTTGGTATTTCAGGCAGTCTACCCGACACAGTGGTACGGGATGCCCGTCGACCACACGCTGTCGGTGACGTCGCTGTACTTCATCGGTGCTGTGACGACGATCTACACCGTGTTCGACACGGTCGCGAAGTTCAAGACCAGAAACGACCCCGGGGGGACCGTCAGGCTGCAGGTCCTGGAGAAAGGCCAGACGAAGGTCGTCGAGGTCTCGGGGCGGGATCTGCGATCGCGGCTGTCGGGTATCGGTCTGCTGGGCGAGACCCCGGACGGCTCCGTAAAGACACAGACGGCTCGCCAGCCATCGCCGCCGTCGGAACCCACGGGGCCGTCGACGGCTCCGGCCGTCCAGCCCGACAACCAGTCGCCGACGGAGCGAGAGATGGCCGATGACGCGGTGTTTCTGGAGGAGGAGTCACCGTCGGCAGCGGGGGACGACTACTGTGGCAACTGTACGTTCTTCAAATACGCCCGTGGGTCGAGCGGGCTTCAGCCATACTGTGGCTATCACGACGAGCTGATGGACGACATGGACCCCTGTGACCAGTGGCAGGCGACCGGCGGGTCGCCCTCGGACTAGCCGCGGCCCTGGTGTGGGCTAGCCTAGCCCGAGGAAGCCCCGCACACGGTCGAGTGGCTGTGCGTTGAGGACGTCCGCCGGCCTCGCCCAGCCACGTCGGGCGGTGTGGATGCCATAGCGGGTGTATCCCATCGTCGAGGGGTGGTGGGTGTCGGTGTTGATGACGACCGTCGCCCCCGCCTCGACGGCCCGGCGCACCGCTGCCCCACGGAGGTCCAACCGATTTGGATTGGCGTTGATCTCCAGGGCGACACCTTCGCTGGCGGCGACGGCCGCCAGTCGGTCGAGATCGACGTCGAGGCCGGGGCGCTGGTTGAGCAGCCGGCCCGTCGGGTGACCCAGGATATCCACCGCCGGGTGCTCCATGGCGGTCACCAGTCGGTCGGTGCCGTCACCGTCGAGCGAGGCGTGCGGCGAGGCGACCACCAGATCGAGCGCCTCGAGGACGTCGTCGGCGACGCCGAGCCCACCCTCGGTGTCGATGTTCGCCTCGACTCCGACGAACACCTCCATCTCGTGGGCGGCCGCGGCCGTCCGCACCCGGTCGATCTGCTCGCGCAGCTCCGCGTCGTCGAGGCCGACGCCGCCGACCATCCCCGCTCCCGTCGCGTGGTCGGTGACGGCGTAGTACTCGTAGCCGCGTGCCTCGGCCGCCGTGAGCATCTCCTCGAGGGTCGCCCGGCCGTCGGAGGCGTCGGTGTGGGTGTGGAGGTCCCCCCGTAGCGCACCTTCGGCGACCAGGGTTCCCCAGCCCTCACCGGCTGCCGCATCGATCTCGCCGTTGTCCTCACGCAGCTCCGGGGGGATCCACGGCAGCCCCACCGCCTCGTACATCTCCGCCTCGGTCTCACCCGCGATCCGGGTGCCGACGCGCTGGCCGGCATCGGGGTCGTCCACGTCGGCGATGTCGAAGACGCCGTACTCGTTCATCTTTCGGTCGCGACTGAGCGCGCGCCCTCTGAGCCCGACGTTGTGGTCTCTGGAGCCGGTGAAGTACTGCAGCGCCGCGCCGAACTCCTCGGGGCTGACCACCCGCAGGTCGACCCGGAGGCCATCCGCGTACACCGAGGCCTTCGTGGTGCCGGCCTCGATCACCTCGTCGGTCTCGTGCCAGTCGGTGAGTAGCTCGAGGACGGCCGGCCCGGCGTCGCTGGCCGCCAGGACGTCGACGTCGCCGACGGTCGGCTTCCAGCGTCGCAACGACCCCGCCGTCGTCGCCCGCTCGACGGCCTCGTGGTCGCCGACCAGCTCCAGCAGGCGGTCGGCAATCGGCCGCGCCTCACCCAGCAGGGCTCTGGCCTGTGCCTGTCTGGCGAACGGGATCGCGTCGAGCATGTTCTGCTCGGTCTTGGCGCCGTAGCCGCTGATCGTCTGGATCTCGCCGGCCGTCGCGGCCGCCTCGAGGTCGTCCAGCGTCTCGACCTCCAGAGCCGCGTAGAGGTCACCGACGGTTTTGGGCCCGACCCCGTCGACGGCGGTCAGCTCCTCGATCTCGACAGGTAGCTCCGCACGGAGCGCGTCGAGTTCCTCGATCGAGCCCGTCTCGACGTACTCCATCACCTTCGAGGAGATCGCATCGCCGACCCCCTCGATCTCCTCGACGGCCGCCTGCCCCTCCGCGGCGAGTGCGCCGATATCAGTGGCGTGGGCGCCGATGTTCTCGGCGGCGCGCCGATACACCTGGGGTTTGTACTGGACGTCGGTCGCCTCGAGCCGGTCGGCAAACTCCTCGAGCAGGCCGGCCATCTCGGTGTTCAGCGTCATCTCAGTGCCCTCCGAGCCGCGTGCCGTCCTCCTCGCCGAGCACCTGCTTGAGGAAGTTCATCCAGCGGCGCTCGCCGGCGGTCTGGCTGGCCCGAGCCTCGGCCTCGATATCCCCCTGGTCGAGTGCCTGGAGCCCCTCGAGCGCACGCTCGATGCCGACGATCGACTCGACCAGCGTCTCACCCCGCTCGAAGCTCACCGCGTCGTCCTCGATCCGTTGGCGGCGCTCGCGACGCTCACGACGGAGGTTCCGCTTGGCCTGCGCGACGCGCTCACGGTCGTGCTCCGGCACCGTCTCCTGGCGTCGGATCTCGAAGACCAGATCGCGTAACGCCACCTCGGACCCCTGGACCTCGATCCGCTCGGGGATCGTCGCTCCGACCGTCGCGGCCTCGCGATCGATCCGCTCGAGCAGCAGCTCTCGCTCGTACGGCTTCATAACTGCGACTAGGATGGCCGGGGGCAAGAATGGGTCGGGCGCGCTCAGAGATCGCGGCGCCGGCCCTTCGGTATCTGAGAGCGCAGCTCGCCCTCCAGGTAGAGCCCGACGCCGATCGGTGCGGGTGCTCCCGCGAGCTCGTGGGCGACGAGCAGGTAGCCCCAGTCACCCTCCCAGCGGGCCAGCGGCTGGCGCTCGCCACGGAGGAAGCGTCGCGCTCGCGCCGGGCGCAGCGTGCAGACGTTCGCCCTCGCGTGGTGGCCGAACCGCTGGCAGGCCTCGGTCGTGGGCTTCCAGTGCTCCTGTCGGGTGCGCAACAGGCGGATGCCCACGGCCTCGACGGGTGCCCGATCGGGGATCGCCGCCGCCAGGGCCCACACCTTCCCCGCGCCCTTCTCCCAGAAGCTGTGGCCGTCGAACACGGACGGCGAGAGGCCGTAACGGCGTTTCCAGAACCCCACCACCTCCTGGCGGCTCGGGCGGCCCTCGACCTCGCGGTCGGCGGGTGTCGCGGGCAGGCGGGCGAAGACGGTCGGGTCGTTCTCGGTCACGCGGTCACCCGGAGCTTCGCGATGAAGAACCCACCCGTGTCGTTCTGGTGGGGGTAGATGCGCCGGGCCCGTTCCAGACTCGGGTCGTACTGCTCGTCGGCCCAGGCTGTCAGCCCGGGGCTGCTCTGCAGCTCCAGCGCGACGGGCTCGAGCTCGCAGTCCACCCGCTCGCCCCCGAGCACGTGGTCGACGACGGCCTCGTTCTCCTCGGGGGCGAACGTACAGGTGGAGTAGACGACGGTGCCACCGGGGGTCGTCATCTCGAGGGCCCGTGTCAGGATTCCCTTCTGCACACCGGCGATCCCCTCGACGTGGCTCAACGCCCACTCGTCGAGAGCGGTCGGATTCTTACGGATTGTCCCCTCACAGGAGCAGGGCACGTCGACTAGCGCGCGGTCGAAGAACGGCTCTTTCCGTCGGGTCTCGTCCTCGAGGAACGGCCGCAACGAGAGATGCCGGGCGTCCTGGTTGGTGACGACCACGTTGGTCACCCCACAGCGTTCGGCGTTCGAGCGCAGTGCCGACAGCCGGCCGAGGTTGTTGTCGTTGGCGACCAACAGCCCCCGGTCGTCCATGGTGGCTGCGAGCTGTGTGGTCTTCGAGCCCGGTGCCGCACAGGGATCGAGCACGCGCTCGCCAGGCTCGGGTGCCAACACCGCAGCGGGGACCGCCGAGACCTCCTCCTGGCCGTACACCCAGCCGTGGACGTACGGCCAGGAGTTGCCCGGACTCGCGTCCTCGTCGGTCAATCGCACGAGCCCCTCGTGCCACGCGACGGGCTCGAAGCCGATCCCGGCCTCTTGCAAGGCTCGGTGGACACGAGGGACGTCGGCCTTGATCGTGTTCACCCGCAGCACCGAGGGCAACGGTCGCTCACAGGCGGCCCGGAACGCGCTCGGGTCGTCGACGAGCGGCTCGTACCGGGCCAGAACATCCATACGTCTGCTTCCCTGGGAGGCCGTTTGTCGGTTTCGAGTCAGTGTGTCGGCCCACCGCAGCCCACACCGCGTGACACGGTCACGACGGCCGTGGACACCGGGTTTCTCAATCCTTATGCGGACCACGTGTGTGTCCAGAGCCATGACGGACAACGACGCCAACGCCACCGAGCCCCCGGACCGGGCGGCCGGTGAGCAGGCTACCGACGCCGAGGAGGACCCAGCCGCCCCAGAAGAGCGCGCTGAGCCGGCATCCGAGCCCGACACCGAGCGCCTGGAGCTGTCCTTCGAGGAGCTCGAACAGCTCGATGTCGACCCCGACTCGGCGATCGTCAGGCGGGTCAGAGCCGTCGAGCCAGAGCGCATCGCCGAGAAGCTCCTCTCCTTACAGGAGCGTGCCGCCGACGCCGAAGACGCGCTGGCCGATGCCGAGTCCAGAGCCGAGGAACTCGAGTCGGGGCTCAAACGCAAGGCAGCGGAGTTCAGCAACTACAAAAAGCGCATGCAGAAACGCCGCGAGCAGGAGAAGGAGCGGGCGACGGAGGATCTCGTCGAGCGGCTGGTGCCGGTGCGGGACAACCTCGTCCGAGCGCTCGACCAGGACGAGGACATCGACATCCGCGAGGGAGTCAGCAAGACGCTCGAGAGCTTCGACCGCGTGCTCGACGCCGAGGACGTCGTCCGGATCGAACCCGAGCAGGGCGCGGCGGTCGATCCCACCCGCCACGAGGTGTTGTTGCAGGTCGAGTCCGACGCCCCGCCGGGGACCGTCGATGCGGTCCAGCGGCCCGGCTACGAGATGGGTGGGAAGATACTCCGCACCGCACAGGTCACCGTCAGCGCCGAGGAGTGAGCCGCCCCGACACCGCTCGAGGGCGCCGACGTGCGCGTGTCTTCCGCGGGTCAGGGACCGTCTAGGCGGGTATTCGGCCGCCTGAGCGTCTCTCTGGACTGATGATGGCCACTCCACGGGGACCGATTCAGCAAGGTTTAACGGCGCGAGACGAGTATTTCAGGCCAAGATGACGAGTAACAAGATTCTGGGTATCGACCTCGGTACCACGAACTCCGCGTTCGCGGTGATGGAAGGTGGCGACCCCGAGATTATATCCAACGTCGAAGGCGACCGGACGACCCCCTCGGTCGTGGCGTTCACCGACGATGCCGAGCGCCTGGTCGGCAAGCCGGCGAAGAACCAGGCGGTGCAGAACCCCGACCGGACGATCCAGTCGATCAAGCGCCAGATGGGCGAGGAGAATGCCACCGTCGACGTCGATGGTGAGACGTACACGCCCGAGGAGATCTCGGCGATGATCCTCCAGAAGATCAAGCAAGACGCCGAGGAGTATCTCGGCGATAGCGTCGAGAAGGCGGTCATCACCGTTCCGGCGTACTTCTCGGACAAACAGCGACAGGCGACGAAGGATGCCGGCGAGATCGCCGGCTTCGACGTCGAGCGGATCATCAACGAGCCCACGGCGGCCTCGATGGCCTACGGGCTGGACGACGACTCCGACCAGACGGTACTGGTGTACGATCTCGGTGGTGGGACATTCGACGTCTCGATCCTCGATCTCGGCGGTGGCGTCTACGAGGTCGTCGCGACCAACGGTGACAACGACCTCGGTGGTGACGACTGGGATGAGGCGATCATCGACTGGCTCGCAGAGCAGTTCCTGGACGAGCACGGGATCGACCTTCGCGAGGACCGCCAGGCGCTCCAGCGGCTCAAGGAGGCCGCCGAGGAGGCCAAGATCGAGCTGTCGAACCGCAAGGAGGCGAGCATCACGCTCCCGTTCATCGCCGCCGACGACGAGGGGCCCAAGGACCTCGACGCCACGCTGACGCGGGCGACGTTCGATTCGCTCACCGCGGACCTCATCGAGCGCACCGCCGGTCCCACCGAGCAGGCGCTCTCCGATGCCGGCTACAGCGCCGACGATATCGACGAGGTGCTGCTCGTCGGTGGCTCGACCCGGATGCCACAGGTGCGCGAACAGGTGGCGTCGCTGGCCGGCCAGGAGCCCCGGAAGTCGGTCAACCCCGATGAGGCCGTCGCGCTCGGCGCGGCGATCCAGGGGGGAGTGCTCTCGGGCGACGTCGACGATATCGTCCTGCTGGACGTGACGCCGCTGTCGCTCGGGATCGAGGTCAAGGGCGGGCTGTTCGAGCGACTGATCGAGAAGAACACGACGATTCCCACCGAGGAGTCGAAGATATTCACCACCGCCGCCGCCAACCAGACCCAGGTCCAGGTGCGGGTGTTCCAGGGCGAGCGAGAGATGGCCGACCAGAACGAGCTGCTCGGAGCGTTCGAGCTGACGGGGATCCCGCCGGCGCCCGCGGGCACGCCCCAGATCGAGGTGACGTTCAACATCGACGAGAACGGCATCGTCGCCGTCGAGGCCGAAGAGCAGGGCTCGGGCAACGCCGAGTCGATCACGATCGAGGGGGGCGCGGGGCTCTCGGACGAGGAGATCGAGGAGATGCAGGCCGACGCCGAGGCCCACGCGGAGGAGGACCAACAGCGTCGTGAGTTCGTCGAGGCACGCAACGATGCGGAGGCGACGGTGCGGCGTGCCGAGAGCCTCCTCGAGGAGAACGAGGAGAACGTCTCCGAGGAGCTCGCCGAGACGATCGAGAGCGAGGTCGAGAACGTCGAGGCCGTCCTCGAGGAGTACGAGGCCGACGTCGACCCCGAGGCGTTCGACGATGCGACGGCTGCCTTCGAGCAGGCGACCGAGACGCTCGCCGAGCAGCTCCAGGAGATCGGCAAGCAGATCTACGAACAGCAGGCCCAACAGCAGGCGGCGGCGGGCGCCGGTGGGGCCGCGGGAGCCGACCCGGAGGGTGCCGGTGTCGACGGCGAGGAGTTCGTCGACGCGGAGTACGAAGACGTCGAAGACGAGGACTGAGCGGGCACACGCCGCTGTCCCCCCGGCTATCCAGATACGCAAGCGACGCGCTGGCCGGGTCGGCCCTGCGCGTGAGTCCGTTCTATTGAAGGGTTTCGAAAGCTAAGGTGTGGATAACGAATGAGCGAGGACTTCTACGAGGTACTGGGGGTCTCACGGGACGCCTCAGAGGATGAGATCAAGCAGGCCTACCGGAAGAAGGCCGCCGAGTACCATCCGGACGTCAGCGATCACGACGATGCCGAGCAGAAGTTCAAGACCGTCAAGAAGGCCAAGGAGGTGCTGACAGACGAGGAGAAACGCCGGGCCTACGACCAGGTCGGCCACGAGCGATTCGAGCAGGCCGAAAAACGCGGCGGGTTCGACGGGCAGAACGGCGCCGGTGGTGGCCCGTTCGGCGGCGGGGGCGGCGGTGGCGGTGGCATGGGCAACCTGAACGACATCTTCGAGCAGTTCTTCGGCGGGCGGGGGGGCAACGGTGGCCGACGGGGCCGTTCGGGCCCGCAGCAGGGCCCCGATCTCCGGACCTCACTGTCGATCACGCTGGAGGAGGCCTCCGAAGGGGTCGACAAGCGGCTGACGGTCACCCGCCCGGAGCGCTGCCCGGAGTGTGACGGCCGTGGCCACCCGGCAGACGCGGACCCCCGGACCTGTGCACAGTGCAACGGCCAGGGCCAGCAGACCGTCATCCGGGAGACGCCGCTAGGGCGTGTCCAACAGACCCAAACCTGCAGCGTCTGTGGCGGTCGCGGGGAGTCCTACACCGAGCAGTGTGACCGCTGTCGTGGCGATGGCGAGATCCGAGCCGAGACGACGCTGACGGTCGACCTCCCCGCCGGCATCCGCGATGGCCAGCAGCGCCGGCTGCGAGGCGAAGGGGCGCCGGGAGAGAATCGGGGGCCGAACGGCGATCTGCTCGTGGAGGTCTCGATCGAGGAGCACGACACCTTCGACCGCGAGGGCGACGACCTCTACAGCCGCTATGCGATCTCGGTGCCGCAGGCGACGTTCGGTGACGAGGTACAGATCCCCACCCTGGACGGCGAGGTCCGGACGACGGTCGAGCCGGGCACCCAGTCGGGTGAGGTGCTCCGGCTGCGCGGCAAGGGGATGCCCCATCTTCGCGAGCGCGGCGAGGGCGATCTCTACGTGAAACTCCAGGTGGTGACGCCGACGGAGATGAACGATGCCCAACGCGAGGCGCTCGAGGAGTTCGCCGAGGCCGGCGGCCAGGAGATCGACGTCGACCACGGGTTCTTCGACAAGCTGAAATCCACGTTCTGAATCGGCCCTCGCCCGCTCAGGCTAGCCCGACCAGCCGTTCGTCGAGAACGTCCAGGACCGTCTCCGGACACTCCGCGTGTGGCAGCAGGTCCGCATCCTCGAGGACGACCAGCGTCGCGTCGGCCGCAGCAGCCAGCTCGCGCCCGCGCTCGAGGGGCGGGAGCCGTGCCTGGCCACCCCAGAGGATCGTCACGGGCAGCTCGAGGGCGGCAAGGCGGGCCTCGAGATCTATCGACGCGTTCAGAAACCCCGAGAGGAACGCCGCCGGCGCGTAGCGAGCCCCGGGCTGGTGGGCAGCGGCGTGATCGTAGGCCACCCACTCCTCGGTGATCGATGTAGGGTCGGCAAAGCCGTGATCGGCCAGGAAGTATCGGATCGACGGGCGCGAGCCCAGCAGATTGAAGATTGCCTCCCCGACCAGCGGTGCCCTGACGAGCGCGTTCAGCGCCGGTCGTCGACCAGGAATCGCCGTCTCCGTGGGGCACACGAGACAGGCCTCCTCGATGGGCGGGGCATCCGCCGCCCCGAGCGCACCCGCCAAGTAGGCCGCCGACAGCGAGGCGGCCACCACCGTCGGCCGCTCGACGAGGTCGGTCAATGCGTCGGCGACGAACGCCTCGTACAGCGCGGCATCGTACGCCACGGCCGGCCGATCGGAGTGCCCGAACCCCGGCATGTCCGGCGCCACCACGTGATAACGCTCGGCCAGCGCCTCGAAGATGTGTCTGAACTCGTGGGCCGACCCTGCGGCGTTGATCCCGTGCAACAGCAACAGGTCAGGGTCCGCCGGGTCGCCCGCCTCGGTGTAGGCGATGTCGAACTCGCGCCAGCGATATCGCTGCAGCTCGCGGTCGAACGGTGCCGGTAGGCTGTCGGGTGGCTCTCGAAGCTGGCGGTTGGCCAATGCCACCGCTCCGAGCCCGACCGCCGTCGCCCCCAGGAGTGTCCGTAGGTGCATACCTCTATCAGCGGCGGGCGCTCGATTAAGTGAACCGCTCGGGCAGGCCGTTCAATCGGCGTTTTCGTCGGCCGGGCTGGCGGGCTCGGCCTCCTCGACGCCCTGGAGTGACGCGAACACGCGATCGACGGCCGTGTACGGGTCAGTCTCCCCCGCTCTGATACGGTCGACGACCGCCCCAATCCCACCGAGCGCCTCCAGCTCGGCCTCGACCAGGCCGTTGGCATCCTCCCGAAGCAGCGTCCGTATGGTCTCGGCGATGCGGCCCCGAGCCCGCTGTTCGCGCATGCCGCTGTGGTCCAACCAGCTCCGGTGGTCGGCCAGCGTCTCCAGCAGGTCTTCGACGCCCGCGCCGGTCTCGGCGACGGTCTCGAGCACCGGCGGCTCCCATCCCTCACGATCGTCGGGCTCGCCCGAGGGGTCGGCGCTCGTCGCGCCGTGGTGGCCGGCATCGAGCGTCGGGTTATCCTCACGAAGCATGATCATCTCCTCGAGCTCCATCACGGTCCGATCGGTGCCCTCCAGGTCGGCCTTGTTCACCGCGAAAAGATCGCCGATCTCCAGGATGCCGGCTTTGAGCATCTGGACCTCGTCGCCGGAGGAGGGCGGCACGAGCACGACCACGCTGTCGGCTGTCCGGACGATGTCGATCTCGTTCTGGCCGGCACCGACGGTCTCGACGATGATACGGTCCTTGCCGAACGCATCGAGCGCGGTGATCGCGTCGGTCGTCGCCGTCGAGAGCCCGCCCAACGATCCCCGGGCTGACATCGACCGGAAGAACACGTCCATATCGCCGACGTTCGAGGCCATGCGTATCCGATCGCCTAGCACCGCCCCGCCGGTGTACGGCGATGAGGGGTCGATCGCGATGATGCCGACGGTCAGCCCGCGGTCGCGATAGCGTGTGGCCATCTTGTCGACCAGCGTCGACTTGCCCGCGCCCGGCGAGCCGGTGATGCCGATCACGTGTGTGTCCGTCGCGTGGGTGTGCAGCCGGCCGACGATGGCGCGATAGCCGGGCGTTCTGTTCTCGACGTGGGTGATCACACGTGCCAGCGCCCGATGTTTCCCGGCGAGCACCTCCTCGACGAGCGCCTCGGCCGGTCGATCTCGGCCGCTCACAGGTCGCCTCCTCCGGCGAGACGGCCTCTCATCAGTGGTCGTCGTGGTGGTCGCGGACGTACGCGACCGTCTCGTCCATCGTCGACCCCGGGCCGAAGATCTCGGACACGCCGGCCTCCAACAGCGGAGCCCGATCCTCCTCGGGGACGATCCCCCCGACGATGACGAGCGTCTCGGCCAGTGCGTCGTAGCTTTCGAGCCCCTCGAGGATCTGCGGGACCAGCGTCTCGTGGGCGCCCGAGAGGATGCTGATCCCCAGCACGTCGACATCCTCCTGGACGGCCGCCTGGACGATCTCGTCCGGTGCCTTGTGGAGCCCCGAGTATATGACCTCCAAGCCGGCATCGCGAAAGGCTCGGGCGATGACCTGCGCACCTCTGTCGTGCCCGTCGAGTCCGACCTTGGCGACGAGACAGCGGATTGCCCGTTGATCCTGTCCCCCATCTGTGCTCATAGCCTCTCTCAGCACGGGCACTCGTTTCACTCTACCGGAGCGACGGCCGTCCTGTCGGGTGGTATCAGCGGCCCTCGGCGAGTCGTGCGGCAGTCCTGTCGGGCAGTCCCACGGCCCCGATACGCTGTTGAACCCGCTCGATGTCGTAGCCCACCCGATGGAGCGTCGCCTGGGGGGCCTCGCCGCCGGTCTCTATCACCGCAAACCCCGCCCGTGGGTCACCGTCTCGTGGCTGACCGACGCTACCTGGGTTCACGACCAGCACGCCCTCCTCTCGGGTGGCGAACTGTACGTGGGTGTGCCCGAGACAGCAGACCGTCGCCGCCTCGACCGTCTCCGGAATCGTCGCCGCATCGGCGGGGTAGACGTAGCGGTCCTGGTCGGTCGGGTGGTCGTGAACGACGAGGACCGACGCCCCGTCGACTGTCAGGCGTCGTGGCCTGCTCGCGAGCCACTCTCGTTGTGGGTCCGAGAGTCGCTCTGCCGCATGGCGCAGCCCGGCGTAGGCCATCTCGTTGCCGCGATACCGCTCGGGGGTCTCGACGTTGCGGTCGTGATTCCCCTGGACGGTCATCGCACAGCGCTCGCGAACCAGCTCGAGACAGGCCGCCGGCCAGGGGTTGTAGCCGACGACGTCACCCAGACAGACCAGTCGGTCGACCGGTGGTAGCTCGGCCAGGACGGCCTCGAGCGCGACCACGTTCGCGTGGACGTCCGCGATCAGTCCGATTCTCACTGGCCCACCCATGATGGCAGGCATCCTAGATGTTGTGGCAGCAGAGAGGGTCGCCTGGGAGTGGCCGTCGGGTGACTGGTCGACACGTCTAAGCGACCGCCTGCCATCCTGGCGATATGCAGTACCACGAGGCGGCGAACTATCTGTTCGACCTCCAACGGTACGCCCCTCGCGCCGATCTCGAGGCGATGGAAGCGCTCGTCGCGGCGCTGGGGGACCCACACGAGGAGCTGACGGTCGTCCAGATCGCGGGCTCGAACGGCAAGGGCAGCACCGCACGCATGCTCGAGCGGGTACTCCGGGAAGCCGGGCTCGACGTCGGGCTCTACACCTCGCCCCATCTCGACGACCTTCGCGAACGCATCCAGGTCGACGGGCGGGACATCACGAAGGCGGCGATCGCCGAGTTCGTCGAGACGGCCCGGCCGGCGGTCGACGAGATGGCGGCGCTGGGTGAGTCGCCCTCCTTCTTCGAGACGGTGACGGCGTTGGCGCTCTGGGAGTTCGCCCGCCAGTCCGTCGACGTGGCGGTCCTGGAGGTGGGAATCGGCGGCCGATACGACGCGACGTCGATCTGCGATCCCGTCGCCAGTGCGGTGACGAGCGTCACCATCGAGCACGCGGACGTGCTGGGTGACACGATCGGTGAGATCGCTCACGATATGGCCCACACCGCCGGCGAGCGCCCGCTCGTCACCGCGACCGAGGGTGAGGCGCTCGAGGTGTTGCGTGCGGTGGCCCCGGCGGTCCGGACCATCGGACGGCCGGACAGCGAGCCACCGGTGGACGTGGCGGTGACCTATCGGGGTCGTGAGGGTCCCGAATCACGGGTGGATATCGAGACGGCGGAGCTCGACATCGAGACGCGGCTCCCACTGATCGGCGCCCACCAGGCCCGCAACGCCGGGGTCGCGACCGCGCTCGCCGAGCAGGTGGTCGGCGACGGGCTGAGGGCGCCGGTCGTCGCCCGCGGCCTCCGGAGTGCGAGCTGGCCGGGTCGGTTCGAGACGATGAGTCAGGCGCCGCTGACGATCCTCGATGGGGCCCACAACCCCGGTGGTGCCGAGCGGGTCACCCGGACGCTGGCGGAGTTCGACGGGGAGTACGACCAGCTCCATCTCGTGTTCGGCGCGATGGCGGACAAGGACGTCGTCGGCATCATCGAGGCGCTGCCGGATGCGACGGCCGTCTACAGCTGTCGGGCCGACAGCAGCCGAGCGGAGGCCTCCGCGGCGATCGCCGGCATGTTCGAAGCACAAGGAGCCACCGACGTCTCGGACTGTGGGTCGGTGACTGCGGCGCTCGAGCAGGCGCTTGCTGGGGCCGCAACCGACGATGCGGTGCTCGTCACGGGCTCGCTGTCGGTGATCGGCGAGGCACGACGGCGCTGGTCACACGCACCCGTCGACCGGGCGGTCCCCGACGCCGCGGCGAGCGAGGCGCGGCTGCGAGGTGCGGACGTCGAGCTTGGGGCCGGCGAGACGGACCGAGGCGACGCACTGCATCATACCATCTCGCTGCGTGTCCAGCGGCGGCAGGCCCGCCATCTCAAACAGCGCCTGCTCGCGCTCGGCGGCGCCTGTGCGGTGTCGGCGATCCGGGCCCGCGAGGAGCTCCGCGATGTCGTCCTCATGGGGAGACGCACCCAGCTGGCCGGATTGGCCGACGAGCTGGTCGATGGCCCCCCCGGGCTCGCGAGCCAGGCCCGGGCGATCAGGGCCCACCTCGAGGAGCGCCCGCAACACTCGACGGGCACCTACCCGTGGTCGGGCGACCGGACGGCGGTGATGGGGATCCTGAACGTGACCCCAGATTCGTTTCACGACGGCGGCGAGTACGAGGAGCTGACGGCCGCGGTCGCCCAGGCCGAACGGATGATCGAGGCGGGGGCGTCCATCGTCGACGTCGGTGGGGAGTCGACCCGGCCGGGAGCGACGGCGGTCGCCCCGGCGGCCGAGATCGAGCGGGTCGTCCCCATCATCGAGGCGCTCGCCGAGCTCGACGTGCAGATATCGGTCGATACGCGCAAGGCTGCCGTCGCCGAGGCGGCACTGGACGCAGGGGCGGACATCCTCAACGACGTCTCGGGGCTCGAGGACCCCGCCATGCGCCTGCTGGCCGCCGAGCGGGACGTCCCCGTCATCGTGATGCACTCGATCAACGCGCCGGTCGACCCCGACGTGGAGGTCGCCTACGACGACGTCGTCGACGACACCATCGCCGCGCTGACGGAGCGCGTGTTGCTCGCCGAGCAGGCGGGGCTCGATCGCGAGCAGATCCTCATCGATCCCGGGCTGGGGTTCGGCAAGTCACGCGCTGAGAGCTTCGAACTGCTGTCACGGCTCGGCGAGTTCCGGGCGCTGGGCTGTCCGATACTCGTCGGCCACTCGCACAAGTCGATGTTCGAGCTGGTGGGGGCCACAGCCGGCGAGCGACTCCCGCCGACGGTCGCCGCGACGACGCTCGCCGCCGCTCGCGGTGCCGACGTCGTCCGTGTCCACGACGTCGCGGAGAACGTCGCTGCGGTGCGGGTGGCGGCGGCGATGCAGGACCCCGAGGGGTTCAGTCTCGACCCCGGCGCGGACGCCGGCTCAGAGTAGCGCTGTCAGCGTCTCTTCGAGCACGGTCGCCGCCCGCTCGACGGCCGAGAGCCGGACGTACTCCCGTGTCGCGTGTGCGACGGCGCCGTCCTCGTCGGTGAGTCGGCCGGGGCCGAACACCACCGTCGGTGCGTCGGCGGCGAAGTACGAGGCCTCGGTCGCGGCCGGGAACGCCCGCAGGTCGGTGCCGGCGGCCGCCTGTAGCGTCTGGACCAGCGGGCTCGTCTCTGGCGTCGCGAAGGCTTCGAGAAACGGCGTGGGGCGCTCTGCCAGCCGGACCTGGACGTCGACACCGGCGGGCACTGCCTCGCGAAGATGTGTGCTCATCGCGGTCCTGAATCCCTCGGCGGTCTCCGGGGGTACCGACCGCCGGTCGAGGGTGAGCGTGCTGCTGGCGGGTATCTGGTTGGTCGCACCACCCCCATCGACCATCGTCGGCGCCAGGGTCGGTCCACCCAGCGTCGCGTGCGTCCCCGGGCCCGCCCGCTCGTCGAACGTGGCGATCGCCTCGAGGACGGGGCCGAGCGCGAGCACCGCACTCTCCCCAGCTGTCGGGTCGGCGGCGTGGGCGGCGACGCCCGCGAGCTCGACGACCGCCTCGAAGCGGCCTTTGGCCGCCGGGCAGACGTCCAGCCCGGTCGGCTCGCCCACGATGTAGCCGTCCGCAGCGAGGGGCTCGGCCCCCTCGGCCGTCTCGCCGTGGCCGACGAGATGTGCCGCGCCCGTCGAGAGGCGCTCCTCGTCCGGGGTGACGAGCAGGCTGACACGCCCCGGGCCGGGCTCGCATCCCAGAAACGCCGCGACCATCGCAGCCAGCGGTCCCTTGGCATCGCAGGCTCCCCGGCCACGGACGAGGTCACCGTCGCGCTCGAGTGGGACGTGGGGCGGGACGGTGTCCATGTGGGTGTTCAACGCCAGATGTGTCGTCGGCTCTGGCGCCCCTCGCGAGACCCGCAGGTTCCCGGCCTCGTCGATGCGTGGCTCACAGTCGTGCATGGTGAGTGTCTCGACGAGCAGCTCGCGCATCGCCGTGACCCGCTCGTGGCTGGGCGTCTCGACGGCCGCGGCGTGGAAGCTGCCGATATCGAAGCCTCCCATCGGTCAGTCGTCGGCCACCCCGCCGACGGCCGGCACCGTGTCGGCGTACTCGAACCGGACCGGGCCCTCGAGCGTCGCCGAGGCCGCTCCGACCGTGATCTGCAGCTCGCCGCCCGGTGGCTCGACCGTGAGCGGCTCGTCGACGCCGACCCGGCCCAGGCGCTCTGCCACGGCCGCGATCGCCACCGCACCCGTCCCACAGGCGCGTGTCTCTCCCTCGACACCCCGCTCGTACGTCCGCTGGTCGAACCCATCGCCACTCGCGCGGGGGGCAGCGATGGTCACGTTGGCACCCCGTGGGAACACCGCCGCCTCGCGGACCGGCGGCGCGAGCTCGTCCAGCGGCACCCGCTCGACGTCCTCGACGAACGCGACCGCGTGTGGCACGCCCGTGTTCACGGCGGTCACGGTGAGCCCCTCGACGTCGGTCTCGACCAGTGGCCCGTCGGCCTGCACCGGGACGCTCGATGGTTCGAACGCGGGCGGGCCCATGTCCACGGCCGCACGATCGCCGTCGACGGCGGCGCGTCGGGTCCCTGCCGGCGTATCGATCATCAGCTCGTCACGGCCGGTTCGTTCGGCCGCCCACAGCGCCGCACACCGGGCGCCGTTCCCACACATCGCCGCGACCGAGCCGTCCGGTTGGACGAGCGTCATCACCACCCGTGGCGGGTCGTAGCTCGGCTCGAGCGCCAGGAACAACACGCCATCGGCACCGCGACGGTCGCTGTCGGCATGCTCGATGCCCGTCTGCCGGTCACAGACCCGCCGGGCGAACCCGCGGCGATCGCCCATGCGCGTCTCGCCGTCGACGATCAGGAAATCGTTGCCCGTGCCGTGGTACTTCTCGACGTCGATCATCTCAGCGGCCCTCCGTCTCGGGTGAGTCGCCCGCGGCGCGACGCTCTAGCAGCCGGAGGTCCTGCAGCCGCTCTGCGGCGACCGATAGCTCGACCGCCGACCCCTCGAGGCTCACCAGCGCTGGCCGCGGTCTGGAGTTGTACGTGCTCGCCATCTCGTAGCCGTATGCACCCGTATGCCCGATCGCCAGCAGGTCCCCTCGCGTGGGCTCGGGCAGCGAGCGGTCCCGTCCGAGCACGTCGGCGGTCTCACAGACGGGGCCGGCGATCTCACAGCGGGTCGTCGCCTTGGGTGGCTGAGCCGGCTCGAGCGACCGTACCCCGTGGTAGGCATCGTACAGTGCCGGGCGAAGCAGCGTGGTCATGCTGGCATCGATGCCGAGGACGGTCGTCTCCGGCGTCGGCTTGACCGTGTTGACGGTGGCGAGCAACAGCCCGGCGTCGGCCACGAGATAGCGGCCGGGCTCGACCGCCAGCGTGGCCTGAGTGCGGCCGAGTGCCTCGCGTGTCGCGTCTGCCACCCGGTCGAGGTCCACGGGGGGCTCCTCGGGCCGATAGGGCACACCGAACCCACCGCCGACGGCGACGAACCCCGGCTCGAGCCCCTCGAGCTCGAGCGTTCGTGTCAGCTCGCCCATCCGCGCGACCAGGTCACGGTGGGCCCCGAGCTCCTCGCCGGCGATCCCCGAGCCGGCGTGTGCGTGCACGCCCGCCAGCGTGAGCCCGCGGTCGACGGCCATCCGACAGACCGTCGTCGCCCGCTCGTAAGGAACGCCGAACTTTGGCTCGCTCCCCGTGGTGACCTTCTCGTGATGGCCCGCACCCACACCGGGGTTGACGCGGATCGCCAGCGGGCCGTCGAACCCCCGTTCGAGCAGTCGGTCGACGGTGTCGGCCGCACCCGCGGTGATCGTCAGCTCCTCCCGGCCGTCGAGCCCGCAGACGTAGTCCAGGTCGACCGCCGGCGGGTTGACCGCGGTGTAGCGGATACGCCCCGGCGGGAACCCCGCCGCCAGCGAGCGCTCGACCTCGCCGGCCGAGGCACACTCCGCGTCGATGCCGGTGGTCTCGAGTGTCTCGAGGACGGCCGCCGTCGTGTTGGCCTTCACCGCGAACGCCAGCTCCGCGTCGGGGAACGCCGCTCTGAGCCGGGCGGTGTTCGCCCGCACCCGGTCGAGGTCCTGCACGTACAGTGGCGTCCCGAACTCGTCGGCGAGATCGCGCAGCCTCTCGGCCTCCCACTCCTCGAGCCGTCTGATCGCCGGGTTCTGGGTCCCCAGCTGTCCCCCGGTCACTGTGACCGCAGCGCCTCCTCGCGCTCGGTCGCATCGAGCGTGGTCGCCTCGATATCGGTCGCGACGACCGCTGGCTTGTAGGCCCCACCCTCGAACATCTCGTGGTCGGCGATGCTGGACTCGACGAAGCGGCTGAACGCCCGGCGCTCGGGCGGGAGTCGCCCGTAGATGACCTCCTCCTCGACCAGGTCGTACACCGGGATCCGTGGGGTCAACAGCGTGTTCTCGCCGACGATCGATCCCTTTCCGACGACGAACCCCGAGGTGACACGGCAGCCGGCGCCCAACGAGACGCCATCCTCGACGACGACGGGCGCGCTCTCGACGGGCTCGAGGACGCCGCCGATCAGCGTGTTCGCGCCCAGCTTCACGTCGGCGCCGATCTGGGCACACGAGCCCACGGTGTCACAGGAGTCGACGAGCGTGCCGTCACCGACGTACGCGCCGATGTTGACGAACGAGGGTGACATCATGATCGCGTCGCCACCCACGTAGGCCCCCCTGCGGATGACGGTCCCGTTGGGTGTGTTCCGCGAGCCACGCTCTGGCAGGTCGCCCGTCTCGCGCAGCGGCACCACGTCGTGGTAGGCGACGCCGCCGTGCTCGTAGGTGGCGATATCGTTGAGGATGAACGTCAGGAGGATCCCCTGCTTGACCCAGGTGACCGGCTCCCAGCCATCCTCACCGGGGAGGGCAGCCCGCTGGTCACCGCGCTCGAGCGCGCTCAACAGCGCCTCGAGCGTGGCGTACTCGGCCTCGCCGGCCGTCTCGGCGGTCAGTCCGTTCTCCTGTCGATCCCACAGTTCCTGGATGTCGGTCTTGAGTGTCACAGTATCTCCTCGAACCCGTAGTAGCCCGGCGCTCTGCCCACCAGCCACGCGGCCGCGTCGAGCGCGCCCGCCGCGAACACCTCTCGTGACTCTGCACGGTGGGTCAGCGTCAGTATCTCCTCGTTGCCCGCCAGCATGATCTCGTGCTCGCCGTGGACACCGCCCGCCCGGCGGACGTGCACCCCGACGCTCTCCTCGGCCCGTGGGGCGTGGCCCTCGCGGCCGTACACCCGGTCGGGGGCGGGGTCACGCTCGGCATCGATCTCCGAGAGCAAGGACAGTGCCGTCCCGCTCGGAGCATCGCGCTTGCCGTTGTGGTGGGTCTCGGTCAGCTCGATATCGTAGCCCGGCAGCGCGCTGACGGCCTCTCTGAGCGCCCCCGTCAGCGCCTGGATCCCGCGGGCGAAGTTCGACGCCCGGAGCACGGCCGTCTCCGCGGCGGCCGTCTCGATGGCCTGCTCGCCCGACTCCCCGTAGCCGGTCGTCCCCACGACGATCGGGGTGCCCGACTCGCCGGCGGTCGCCAGATAGCCGCGGCTGGATTCGGGGATCGAGAAGTCGACGAGCACGTCACCTGGCTCGAGGGCATCGCGCAGCTCGGCACCGTCGACGGCCTCGGGGTCGCTCTCGCTGACGGCCAGCGTCGCCAGCCCACGCCCCCTCGCATTCGACAGCACCGTCTGGCCCATCCGCCCCGTCGCGCCGGTGACGACCACCCGTGTCGGTGACTCGGCCACCATCTCAGGCGCCGGCCTCCGGCAGCGGCTCGAGTGCCTCGAGCACCCGGCGAAGCGCCTCGCGCTCCGTGTCGGAGAGCCGTGAGAGCGGCGCCCGCATCCGGGCGTCGTGATAGCCTCGAATCCCACAGGCCTCGTTGACCGGGATCGGGTTGGTCCGGACGAACAGCTCACGGAACAGCGGGCCGAGCTCGCGATGCCTGCGTCGAGCGCGGTCCATCTCGTCGGCACGAGCCGCCTCGACCATCTCGCTCGTCCGGCGCGGCTCGACGTTCGCCGCCACGGAGATCGTCCCGACACCGCCCGTCGCCACGACGGGCAGCGTCAGCGCGTCGTCGCCGGAGAACACGCCGAACGAATCGGCCGCCGTCCGCTCGATCACCTCACAGATGCGGTTCATGTCGCCACTGGCGGCCTTGTAGCCGACGATGTTCTCGTGGCTCGCCAGCGATACCGCCGTCTCGACGTCGATGTTGCGCCCCGTCCGACCGGGGACGTTGTAGATGATCTGTGGCAGGTCGACGGCGTCGGCGACCGCCCGGAAGTGTGCCTCCATGCCCGCTGGCTCGGGGATGTTGTAGTACGGCGAGATGAGCAACAGCCCGTCGGCCCCCGCATCGGCCGCGCGGCGGGCCAGCCGGCGCGACTCTCTGGTGTTGTTCGAGCCCGCTCCTGCGATCACGGGCACGTCGTAGTCCGCCACCGCATCGACGGTCGCGGCGACCACCTCGATATGCTCGTCGTGCGTCATCGTCGCGCTCTCGCCGGTGGTGCCGACGGGGACCAGCCCGTCGACACCCCCTTCGACGAGCCGTCTCGCGTGGTCGCCAAGCGTCTCGAAGTCGATACTCAGCTCCGCATCGTCCCGGAACGGCGTGGTCATCGCCGGGAACGTGCCGCCAAATGGGTCGTGTGTCATAGATCTATCGTGGGTTGTCGTCGGTCGGTCTCCTGTCTCCTCACGGAGACAGCACGGGTCGGCACCGGTGATGGCTCGTGACGAGGGCGCCAGCCCCGCCTCGAACCGGTCTCAGCGTTTCGAGCGGGCCGTCCAGACACCGTCCGGCCGGTCACGGCACTCGTGGTCGTCTGGAGACGACGTATCGGCGGTGACCGTTGTCATGGTCGCTACCTCACAGCAACGGCGTTTATGAGTTTCGCCACCGCTCGCGGGCCTTCAGGAAGCGACTCTTTCTTGATGCCACCAGCAGTACGTAGGGCATGTCACTGGCGGAGTCCGGCCCCGGTGCCGTCGTGAAAGCATATCCGCGGGCAATCGTCGCCGCGATGACCGTCGTCGGCTACGGGCTCGTCATCGGGACGTTGTACGTCGGGCTGCCGATCTATCCGACGATCAGCCCCGCATCGGTGAACGTCCTCGCCGACGCGATCGCGGTCGTCAACAGCCTGACCGTCGTCTGTCTGTTGGCGGGCTACCACCAGATACGCCAAGGCAACGTCGAGCGCCATCGGGCGTTCATGGTCAGCGCGTTCGCGTTGATCCTCGTCTTCCTCGTCATGTACCTGCTCAAGACCGGTGGCGGCGGCCGCAAGGAGTTCGTCGGCCCGCAGCTGGCTGCGCTCGCGTACTTTCTGATGCTGGCGATCCATATCGTCCTCTCGGCGCTGTCGGTGCCGCTGGTGCTGTACAACATCGTCATCGGACTGACACACACCCGATCGGAGATCGAGCAGACCGCCCACCGGACCGTCGGGCGGATCTCCGTGGCTGTCTGGTCGCTGTCGCTGACGCTGGGGGTGGTGGCGTACGTCCTGCTCAACCACGTCTACACATTCGAGTTCGTCCGCGTCACCGGGTTCTGAGCCGGGCTCAGTCTGTCCGTGGTAGCGCCCGAGCAGCCACTGCTGCCACGACCAGCGCGAGCCCGGCCAGCACGAGCAGGTTTCCGAGCGGTCCGAGCCCGAGCGGGTCGACCGCTGCTCGCTGGTAGGTCAGGAGGCGAACCCCGCGGGCGAAGTAGGTCATCGGCGAGAGCCAGAGGGGGACCCATGGAGGGAGCATCTCGGCCGTGAGAAACGCCTCCGAGAGAAAGAGCAGGGGCAGTGCGACGCCGTTCGAGGCGGCGATGACCCCATCCTGTGAGGCGGCGAGACTCCCTAACACCGCACCGACGCCACAGAACAGCGCCACGCCGGCGAGGATGTAGAGTACGACCAGCCCGGAGAGCGGCACCAGCGCCAGTTGCGCGCCGCTGACCCCGACCACCAGCCCGAGGATTAGGATCGCCGCCAGACCGATGATGGCGACGTTGACCAGCATCTGGGCGACGAGCCACTCGGCGCGTGTCAGCGGCGTCGTCGCCAGCTTCTCGAAGCGCGCGCCGTCACGATGGCGGGCAACCTCGCTACCGACACGCGAGAGAGGCGTGAACAGCACGACCACGCCTAGATAGCCGGGGACGTAGAACGCGGCGGGCTCGGCGAACAGCCCCCCACCGGTCGGCTGTGTCCGGACGAGCGCGCCGAAGATCAGGATGATGATGACGGGAAAGCCGAAGGTGAAGAAGACGGCCGTCCGCCGGCGGGCGAACGCACGCAGCGCAGCCTCAGCCTCGGCGCGGATCCGCCCCGGCCGGCTCATCGGGATCGCCCTCCGCGGGCGGCCCGTCGTGGCTCGCCATCCTCGGTGCCGAGCCCATCAGCCGGCGTCCGCACGAGCCGTCGGCCGGTGATCTCCAGATACACCGTCTCGAGGTCGGGCTGGCGCCAGACCAGCTCCCCGTAGTCGACGGCGGCCCGGTCGAGCGTCGCCGCGACCTCACCCACGTCTCGTGCCGCGAGCCCCTCGACGACGACCTCTCGCTGGTCGCTCACCTGGTAGCCCGCCGTCGCCAGAGCATCGACCGCCGCCGGATCGGCGGTCTCGATTGCGAGCGAGGGCTCACCACCGTGGGCGCTCACGAGCGCGGCAGGGCTGTCCTCGGCGGCCAGCCGCCCCTCGGCGAGCAGCCCCACACGATCACAGAGCCGCTCGGCTTCGGCCATGTAGTGGGTCGTCAGCACGATCGTCGTTCCTGCGGCTGCCAGCCGGTCGATCAGTGCCCACAGCGCGCGCCGACCGGCGGGGTCGATACCGGTCGTCGGCTCGTCGAGCACGAGCAGCTCCGGCTCGTTGACGATGGCGATCGCGACACAGACCCGGCGTTTCTGCCCGCCCGAGAGCCGCTCGTACCAGGTGTCTGCAGCCCCCTCGAGGCCGACGTCCGCGAGCACGTCGGCGGGCGCTCGGCCAGCGTCGTAGAGCCCGCGGTAGTAGGCGACGATCTCGCGAGCGGTCAGCCGCCCGGGCGGGCTGAACTCCTGTGGCAGCAGCCCCAGCCGGTTCCGGTCGATCGCTCGAGGATCGGCCCCGAACAGGCTGACCTGCCCCTCGGCGTCGGTCGTGCCCGTCAGCGCACGCAGCAGTGTCGTCTTGCCGGCGCCGTTGGGCCCGACGAGCCCGTACACCTCGCCCTGCTCGATCGAGAGGGAGACGCCGTCGACGGCGACGGTATCGCCATAGCGACGCTCGACCCCCTCGGCGAGGACCACGGGTGCCATGCTTCAGCCTCCGGCTGTCTGGGCTATGGTGATTGTGGTCCCGAGTCGGGGCCGGTCAGTCCCGTCGTCGCCCGCGCTGGCTCTCGAGCAGCCGCTCGATCGCCTTGCCGGGGCCGCCCTCGATCGGCCACCCGTTCGCGCGCCACCCCGGTGGCTCGGGCTGGAACCGTTCACAGCTGCCCGCACACTCCCTGTCGGTCGGGTGGCGCCCCTTGGCGGCACACCAGGGGAGCGGGCCCGCGGGGTCGACGAGCTCGAACGACCGACAGTCCGGCCGCATCGTGTCGGCATAGGAGCGCCAGCCTCGTTCGTAGCCACGCTCGGCGATCTCGAGGCGCTTGCTGCGCTTCCACCCCGGGTCGGCGTACTCGAACGCGGCTGCCGAGCGGTCGTTGGGCCCGCCGGTCGGGCGGTCGAGGATTCGGGTGCCGGGCCGGTCGACGGCGAGCCCCGCGGGGTGCCAGGCGACGGTCGGCGCACCCACCCCCGGTGTCGCTGGCATGGCGAGGATGCCGGCCTCGACGGGGAGTCGCTCGAGCAGCGCCGGCTCGACGGCCGCATCCGTCGCCCGGGTGGCCAGCCACACCTCGTCGGCGAGCGAGAGCGCGATATCCCGCTGGAGCTGGTCGGCCAGTGCGTCCGCCGCCGCGGCGTCGAGGTCGGGTTTGTTCTCGATGGCGACGACGCGCCGGAGCCAGTCGGGGTATCGCCACCGGCGGCGCAGCTCGATCCGCCCGCCTTCGGTCCGCTCCTCGACGAGCCCGCGGTCGGCTGCCTCGTGGACCGCCTCGCGGACGTACCGCCAGGGGTAGTCTGGCTCGGGTAGCGTGTCCCGATAGTACCCCCAGGCCCGCGGGGCGTGCTGGACGACGTGCAGGAGGTCACTGTCGAGGTGGGCGGCGCCGAACGCCGCCCGCCGGTCGAGCCCGGCCGGGTCACACTCGAGGAGGATGGTGTCCCAGCGCCGCCGGCGGATCCCAAGCTGCCGCGCGACGAGGACGACGCTGTCGGCCCGCTGTGGTGTCCAGTGGCGTTCGGCCCAGCGGCAGACGCGCAGCTCGAAGGTGAACTCCGGCTCGGTCGCGGGGGCGCCTGTCACGGTTGGGTCATCGGCAGGGTCTCATCGGGCTGGCGCTGCTCGGGGTGTGCCCCGCTCAGTGCTCCTCTGGGTCGACTTCGGTCTCGGCCGGTGTCTCCGCTGGGGCCTCTGTCGCGTCCTCGGCGAGCTGCTCGTCGAGATACACCTGTGCCTCTCTGAGAATGTCCCGCGGGCCATCCTGCGTGATGGTGTTGATCGCCTGCTCGTAATCGCGCCACTGGAGGTCGCGATGCTCCTTCGAGAGCTCGGCGGATGCCTCGAAGGACTCGGCGATGAACAGGTGGACCGTCTTGTGGATGGTCTCACCGCCGGCTTCGAACACGTAGTCGTACTCCCTGCGGAACCCGTCGATCAGTCTGAAATCGGCGATCCCGGCCTCCTCTTCGACCTCGCGGATGGCGGTCTGTTGGAGCTCCTCCTCGCCTTCGATGCCGCCTTTGGGAAACTCCCAGTCGCCCGGACGGCTCTTGAGGAGCAGATACTCCCGCCGGCCACGCGTGTCACGAAAGAGGATGGCTCCTGCGCTCGTGGCCTCTATCATACCGTGAAATTCCGTACCCCGGGTTAAATTCGTGTCGGAGCGCCGAGCAGGCACCGGGCCGGGCTCGTCTCAGTCCTGTGGCGTCGGCTCGCCCGCCGGTGCCGGCTCGCTGTCGATGCTCTCCTCGACCTGCGTGATCACCAACAGCAACCCGATGACGGCCAACAGGGCGCCGAACGCAAAGGGGACGACGAAGCCGAAGGCGACGAGCACGCCCGACAGCAGCGGCCCCAGGGCGACGCCCAGGCCGAACGCCATCGTCAGGATCGAGAGCTGGGTCCCCGACTCGCCGGCGCCAGCGAGATCGCCGGCTAGCGCGAGCGCCGGCGCGAACACGCAGGCGACACCGACCCCCTGGAGGAATCGAGCACCGAGCATCGTCCACGGGTCGAGCACCAGGCCCTGCAACAGCACGGACGGGATCAGGATGAGGAACCCCGCAAGCAGGAACGGCCGGCGGCCGTAGTCGTCGGAGAGCCGGCCGACCGGCACCTGGAAGAACACGTTCGCGACGACGACCGCAGAGAACTGCAGGCCGAACAGGCTGGCGCCCTGGTCCAGCCGAGCGTTGATGTCCGCCTGGAGCGTGGCGTACAGTGCGATCGAGATCGCCATGAACAGCGTCGCCAGCCCCAGGACGAACACGGGGTCGAGCCCGGGGCCGTCCTCTCGCAGGATGGCGATCGAGAGCTCATCACCCGCCTTGGATTCCAGATCGTCGGGATCGTTGACTAGCAGCGTCACCAGCACGAACGAGACTACCGCGCCCAGCACGGCGACGCCGAAGGCGGCGTCGAAGCCCGATATCGTCATGCCAGCCAGCGTGTAGCTGACGACCTGTTCCTTGCCGAAGCCGCCGGTGACGACCGCCCCGGCGACGATCGGGCCGAAGCCAAAGCCGATCAGTCTGAACGTGTTGAACACCCCGAAGTTGCCGCCACGCTCGCTGTTCGAGGCCGCGTAGTCGTTGACCAGCGCGACCGTCACCGGTACGGTGAACGCGGCGCCGAGCCCCTGGACCGCCCGCACCACCACCACCGACCAGTAGGAGGTGACGAACGGGTAGGCTGCGCTCGCGACGCCGAAGATCACGAGCCCGCTCAGGATGTACAGCTTGCGCTTGCTGGTCCGGTCGGAGAGGCGGCCGGTGAACGGCTGGCCGAAGGAGTTGAGAAAGCCAAACAGCGAGAGCACCAGCCCGATGAGAAACTCCTCGGTGATCGCCAGGCCCAGCAGGTTGCCGCCGACGAGTGCGTCGATGGTCACCTGGCCGCTCGCGATGTACAGCGGGAGGACGATAATCAGAAAGGAATTGCCCAGCGCGTCGGCCATCCGGGCCATGCCAAGCGCCAACACGCGGGAATCCACACCTAGAACCATCTACTCAACTTCGTGTCGTGGCCCCGAAAACCGTTTCCCATCGCCCGTCGGCGCCCCGGAGCGTCGCCATGAGTCGAAACCGGTTTGACGGCCGATGGCCGCTCTGTCGTATGACAGACGCTCTCGAGCAGCTCCGTGTCGTCGCCGACTACCAGTTCGGCGCCGGGGTGGGCGCTGCACTGTTCGCGCCACCGGTGGAGGTCAGACACACCTCGAGTGGCAGGCCCGAGCAGGTGCTGACCGAGGCCGGCGACCGGCTGGTGACCTACGGGGTCGATGGCCGGTTCACGCTGGGTGCTGCCGGCGGGCTCCGGCTCTACGCCGCTCCCGCGCTCGCCGCGCCGGCCTACCGCGTGTTCGTCGGCGCGGAGTCGGACCCGTACGTCCGCGAGGGTCGCAACGCGTTCGCGAAGTTCGTCGTCGAGGTAGACCCGGCGATCCGGCCACGGGACGAGGTGCTGGTGGTCCACGAGCGAGCACTGGACGCCGGGGCTCCGTCGGGCGGGGATCTGTTGGGCACCGGGCGAGCACGGCTGTCGGCCGAGGCGATGGCGGCCTTCGAGAGCGGCGTCGCCGTGAAGATCCGCGAGGGACTGACGGCCCCCGAGACGGCCGGCTGAGCGCGCCCGAGGCTGGCCGCTCGACCCCGCAGGGTTTTATTGGCCGGCGAGTGTCTGACCGGCTATGTTTGGAGGAGGCGGGGGGCTCGATCCCCGAAAGATGAAGCAGATGATGCAACAGATGGGGATCGACCTCGAAGACGTCCCGGCCGAGGAGGTCATCATCCGGACGGCCGACGAGGAGCTCTACTTCGACGATGCGACCGTCCAGCGGATGGACGCGAAGGGCCAGCAGACCTACCAGGTCGTCGGCGAGCCATCGACCCGGCCCCGCACCGACACGGCGACGTCGGCCGCCGACGAGCCAGCAGAGCTCGAGGCGATCCCGCAGGCCGATATCGACATCGTTGCCACCAGGACGGGTGCCGACGAGGAGGCCGCACGCAAGGCTCTGATGGCGGCGGATGGCGATCTCGCGGCCGCCGTCGAACGCCTGGAGTGAGCGACGAGCGCGGTGGCCGGTCGGCCGACGTTGAAGAGTCGCTACTGGCCGTCCACCGCGACCGGTCCTACGTCGTCGAGCGGGGTGGCCGTCAGGGGACCGACCTCGGCGTGCTGGAGATCCCGCCCGACGTGCTGCCGGGCGATATCGTCGAGACACACCTGGGCGAGCGATTCCGCCTGCGGCGACTCCGCGGCCCCGACCTGTTCGAGGAGATGGAGCGATCGGGCGCGCCGATGATGCCGCGTGACATCGGGCTGATCCTGGGCCACACCGGCGTCGCGAGCGGAGATCGCGTGCTCGATGCGGGAACCGGCACCGGCGTGCTCGCAGTGTACATGGCCCGTACCGGCGCAACGGTCCACTCCTACGAGTCCGACGAGGGGTTCGCCGACATCGCCCGTGCGAACGCCCGGCTGGCTGGCGTCGCCGACGGCCTGGCGATCACCAGCCAGGACATCACCACCGCGATCGACGAGCTGGCCGAGGGCGAGGCCTTCGACGTACTGACGCTGGATACGGCCGACGCGCCGGCGGTGGTCGCTCGCGCGCCAGCACTGTTGACACCGGGCGGGTTCTGTGTGGTCTACAGCCCGTTCCTCGAGGGGGCACGAGAATCGGTCGAGGCGGCTCGCGATGCCGACCTCGCCGACATCCGTTGCTTCGAGACCATCCAGCGGCGGATGGACTTCGACGAGCGTGGCTCTCGGCCCACACCGGCGGGCGTCGGCCACACGGGATATCTGACGATCGCACGCTATCGGGGACTGCCACCGGCATGATCGGCGGGCGAGGGCAGCCCGTCGCCCCGGGGTATATGCTCTCTGACTCTCTAAGGGGAACTGTATGAGTGACACCGACGAGCTCGAACCGGAGCAGCGCATCGACGAGACACGGACCTGGCCCGACCTGGCGATCAGCCTCTACGACCGCCTGACCGGTCGCGGTGCCGAGATCACCTACGAGTTCCAGGAGATGCAGGTCGACGTCCCCAGCAAGGCCGGGCCCGACCCCGAGCACGCCCGCTGGCGAATGGACGGCACCCTGCGAATCACCACGCGCGAGCGCGAGGACTGAACCGCCCCCGTGACGGACACGATCTCGGCAGTGGCCGAGCTGGCGAGCCAGCGCGACCCACTGGACGTGACCGCCGATCTGACCGCCACGCTGGACGGCGAGGCGATCAAGATCGAGTCGTTCGCTGACGAGATGTTCGTCAACCTGCCATCCGTCGGCACCGCGCGGCGGCTCTGGGCCTATCACGGCGACGACGCCGGGCGGGTTCCCGAGCTGCTCGGTGCCGCTGGGCTCACCGTGGAGATCCATATCGACGACCGGCCGGTCGCATCCATCGGTCCGCCGGGCAGCGGGGGCTTTCTCGCAGGGCTGGTGGGGTTCGACGGGCTCTCGATACGGCCTGGCGCCGCGGTGCTGGCCGTGCTCGGTCGCTGACCGTCCGCGGGCGTCGCGATCAGCGGACGGCGCGGATCAGGTCGAACAGCTCCGAGCGAAAGCCCTCTTTCTCCGAATCGGGCTCGATCGGTGCGGTCTCCAGACGTGGGTAGGCCCCGCCCGCGAGTCGGAACCCCTCGTCCTCCCAGACGGCCAGGTAGCCGCCGACCTCGATGTCGGGCAGGTCGGCGAGCGGGTAGCTCGCCTGGAACGGTGTGAGCGTCGCCGTCGCTGCTGGATGGCGGAACTGCTGGTTGGTCCCCTGTCTGATATCCTCGAACCCGCGGCCGTCGAGGTCGCTCTCGAAGCGCCCCGTGGCCGCCGCGACGATGCGTGATTTGATCGCCGTGGTGAGCCCGGCCGGCAGCGAGGGCTCGAACGCCAGTCGGGTGACGAACACGAACCGCCAGATCTGGTCGGGAGCCCCCGCGGTCGCGAAGGCCTCTCGCAGCGCCTCGTCCTGGTAGACGCGGGTCCGGCCCTGGACCCGTACCCCGGGTAGCTCGACGAGCGTCTCCGTGGTGTCCTCGTCGAGCACCCAGCCCGCAGCAGTGAGGCGGCCCGTGGGCTCACCTGCGGGGCCGGGCTCGGGTGTCATAGCCCGCTTTCGCCGGCCCGGCACAAGAGCAGTGCGACGACAGCCGCCGCTGTGGGCCGACACGCACCCCGTGTCGTACAGCCCGGGCGTGGGGCCACTCAGTCGTGTCTGAACGCCCGGCGGCCGGTCACCGCCATCGCGATATCGTGGTCGTCGGCGGCCTGGATCACCTCCTCGTCGTTGACGGAGCCGCCCGGTTGGACGATCGCCGCGATGCCGGCATTGGCGGCGGCCTCGATGCCATCGGGGAACGGGAAGAACGCATCAGACGCCATCACCGCCCCCTCGCTACCCTTGCCCTCGGCGTGTTCCTCTGCCTTCATCGCCGCCAGGCGGACGGCATCCACGCGCGAGACCTGCCCCATGCCGACGCCGACGGTCTCGGTGCCGGTCGCGAACAGGATGGCGTTGGACGTGATGTGTCTGACCACCCGCCAGGCGAACAGCATCGTGCGTCGCTCTGCGTCGGTCGGGGCCCGCTCGGTGACCACCTCGAGATCCTCGGCCTCGACGACGTCGAGATCGCGATCCTGGACGAGTCGACCGCCCGTGAGCTGTTTCTCGACCGGGGTCGGCATCCGCTCGCCGAGCGGGCCCGTCTCGAGCACGCGCAGGCTCTCGCTCTGCTGGAGCCGCGCGAGTGCGCTCTCGGTGTAGGCCGGCGCCAGCACCACCTCCTTGAACGACTCGGTGACGAGCTCGGCCGTCTCGGCATCACAGGGGCGATTCAGCGCGACGACGCCGCCGAACGCACTCATCGGGTCGGTCGCGAGCGCACGCTCGTAGGCCTCGGCGAGGCCATCGGCGGTGGCACAGCCCGCCGGGTTGGCGTGTTTGATGACCGCGGCCGCGGGAGCGTCGAACTCCTTGATCAGCTCGAGTGCCCCGTCGGCGTCGTTGTAGTTGTTGTACGACAGCGCCTTGGCGTCGGGATTGTGCTGGGTGGCCTGGACCACGCTCGCCTCGATGCGGCCGGCGTCGGCGTACACCGCCGCCTCCTGGTGGGGGTTCTCGCCGTAGCGCAGCGTGGCCGCTCGCTCGCTCGAGACCAGTCGCCGGCGCGGGAACGCCGCCGTTGCCGACTCCTGGTGGTGGACACGATCGCCCTCGACGCTCACCTGGTCGGTCGCGAACAGGCGCACCGCTCGTGGGTAGGCGCTGAACTCCCCCTCGTAGAGCACGCGCCGCTTGAGCGAGTCCGCATCGTCGTCTTCGAACACGGGGATGGGCTCCTGGGTGACGATCGGCCCGCCGTCGACGGTCGCATCGACCACGTGGACCGTACAGCCCGTGAGCCGGACCCCGCTCTCGAGCACCTGCTCGTGGGTGTCCATCCCGGGGAACGCCGGCAGCAGCGACGGGTGGACGTTGAGGATCGTCGGCATCGCGTCGACGAACTCGGCCGTCAGCACCCGCATGTAGCCGTCCAGCGCCAGGAGGTCGAACTCGTAGTCGGCGAGTCGCTCGCGGACGCGGCGCTCGTGGGTCTCTCTGTCGGGGGCCGCCTCCCAGCTGACGACCTCCGTCGGAATCCCCCGCTCGGTGGCGGCCTCGAGCACCGGGGCATCCTCTCTGTTTGCCAGCACCACCGCCAGCTCAGCGCCCCCGGGCTCGGTGGCGGCGATCTGTCTGAGATTCCGTCCGCGATTCGACGCCATGCCGGCGAGTTGCATGGTCGGCAGAGCCCGCGGTCGGCCCTAAGCGGTTACGGTTGGGTCGGTCGGCTCGCGCATCGCTCGTTCCGGTATCGCTTTGGCTGCGGACTCGCCAGTCAGGATCATGACCGATCGCGACGCACTCTATGCCGTCTCCCCGTTGGACGGCCGGTACGCGGGCAGGACCGAGCCGCTGGTCCCCTACGCCTCGGAAGCGGGGCTGATGCGGGCCCGGCTCCGTGTCGAGGTGGCCTATCTGCTGGCGCTTGCCGACCTCGAGGCGACACCGATCACGGCCGATGCGGAGACCAGCGCCCGGCTCGAGAGCCTGGTCGAGGCGTTCGACGAGGCGGCCGCCCAGCGCATCAAGGCCTACGAGACCGAGGGGTACGGCGACCGGCCGGCGACCAATCACGACGTCAAGGCCGTCGAGTACTATCTGCGCGACGCCCTCGAGGGCGCGGATCGCGAGCTGCGCCCGTGGGTTCACTTCGGCCTGACGAGCGAGGACGTCAACAACCTGGCCCAACGCCTGCTCGTCGGCGATGCCGTCGAGACGGTGTTGCTGTCTCGGATCGGCGCCCTGGAGTCGGCGCTGACCACGCTCGCCCGGGAGCACCGCTCGATGCCCATGCTGGCCCACACCCACGGCCAGCCGGCCACGCCGACGACGTTCGGCAAGGAGATGGCCGTCTACGCGGCCCGGCTCGGCGACCGCCGTGCCGAGCTCGGGCGGGCCAACGAGCGCCTGGCCGGGAAGCTCGCCGGTGCCTCGGGCAGTCTCGCAGCCCACCACGCGGCCTACCCCGACGTCGACTGGCAGGAGTTTTCGGCAGGGTTCGTCCGCTCGCTCGGGCTCGCACACAGACCGCTGGTGACACAGGTCAACCCCTGTGACGATCTCGCGGCGCTGTTCCGTGCGCTCGCGGGGATCAACGGCATCGTTCTCGACCTCGACCGGGACTGTTGGGCGTACATCTCGCGTGGCTATCTCGGCCAGGCGGCCAGTGCCGAGGAGACCGGCAGCTCGACGATGCCACACAAGGTCAACCCCATCGACTTCGAGAACAGCGAGGGCAACGCCGCCAAGGCGATCGCCGACCTCGAGTTCCTCGCCGACTACATCACCCGCTCGCGGCTCCAGCGTGATCTCTCCGACTCGACGGTCAAACGGACGATCGGCGGTGCGTTGGCCCACTGTCTGCTGGCCTACGACAAGACCCTCGCCGGCCTGGAGACGGTCGTCCCACGACCGACGGTGATGGCAGACGCTCTGGAGGCCACGCCGGCGATCATCGGCGAGGCGGTCCAGACGATCCTGCGTCGCGAGGGCGACACCGAGGCCTACGAGCGTGTCAAGGCGCTCAGCCGTGGCCAGTCGGTGACGCTCGGCGAGTTCCGCGAGCTGTTCGACAGCCTGGATATCGACGAGGCCACGCGGGCGGAGCTCAACGAGCTCGAGCCGACGACGTACACGGGCGTGGCCGACGAGCTCGTCGACGAGCTCTAGACGGCCACTAGAGGCCGCCGCGGCCATCCAGCAGGCGGCCCTCTGCGAACTCGCGCCAGTGGTTGAGCCCCCAGTAGCCCAGCCCGGTGCCGATCAGCCCCGCCGCCACGACGTAGAGAAACAGCTCGGTCAGCACGACCTCCTCCGGGTTCTGGATGGCGAAGATGACTCCCTCACCCGAGAGCGTGACCACCAGGAACACCAGCAGCGCCATGATCGACGCCGAGGCGATCACCGAGCGGCCGTCCGCCCGCGCGCCGTACTGCTGTTCGCTGAGGACGACCACGCCGACGAACCCCAGCGCCATCGCCAGCACGTACACCGGCAGCCGGGTGCCCGCGTCGGGGCTGCCTCCCGAGAGCAGCCCGATGATCCCGATGAACGTCGTCGTCAACACCAGTGTCGACCCGACGATGACGCCCCCGACACGGGTCAGCTCGACACGGCTAGGCGGCTGCATGGCAGAGAGTCGACACCGCAGTGAAATAATCGTTCGTCAGACAATCTACCCGGTCGCTACGGGGCACCCCCGGCTAGATCTCGGCGGTTAGCCCGGCCGCGTGCAGCGCTTCCGTTGCCTCCGCATCCTCGTGTACCACGGCTCGGACCGCCCGTGTCATCGCCTCGGGGTCGGGATGCTGGAATATCGTTCGCCCCATCGAGACGCCCGCCGCCCCGGCGTCCATCGCTCCACGGACGGCTGCCAGCGTCGCCTCGTCGCCATCCGGCTCCCCGCCGGCGATCACGACCGGCAGCCGGGTCGCCGCGGTCACCCGCTCGAAGCTGGCGGCATCGCCGGAGTAGGCGGTCTTGATGATGTCGGCACCCAGCTCCTCGCCGACACGGGCGGCGTGAGCGAGCGCCTCGGGGTCGTGCTCGTCGACCCCCGGGCCGCGTGCGTACGTCATCGCCAGGACGGGCATGCCGTACGTGGCCGCCTCGGCGGTCAGCCGCGCGAGATCCTCCATCTGTGCCGGCTCGTGGTTCGAGCCGACGTTGACGTGCAACGAGACCGCATCGGCCCCGGCCCGGATCGCATCGGTGACGCTCCCCGTGATGCGTTTGTCGTTGGTGTCGGGGCCGGCATCGGTCGAGGCGTTCAGATGCGCGATGAATCCCGCATCCCCGAGCTCGGGGTGGACCCTGGCCGCGACACCTCGCTGTGTGAGCACGCAGTCGGCACCGCCGGCCGTGACGGCCCCGACGGTGCTCTCGATGTCCACCAGCCCGTCGACGGCACCGATCGTGATCCCGTGGTCCATCGGGACGATGACGTAGCGTCCGTCTGTCCCGATGCGCGAGAGGCGGGCCTCGAATCCGGCGGTCATATTCGTGTCATCCTGTGACAAGAGGGGTCATTTTCCTTCCGGTCGGTTCGCTGGCGGCGTCGCCGCGGCCGTCTCCGCCCCCTCGAGTGCGCCCCGTTTGAGCTCGGCCGCCATCGCCCGCAGCCGGTCGGCGGTGACTGCCGTCGCGTCCTCGTCGTCGCTCTCAGCGGCCTCTGCGACCACGTCGACGAGCGCAGAGCCCACGATGATCCCATCGGCGCCCGCCTCGACGACGCGGGCGGCCTGCTCGCCCGAGGAGATACCGAAGCCCACGGCCTTGGGGATCGTCAGGTCGCTCAATCGCTCCAGAGAGCTGTCGGTCTGGTCGGACAGGTCGCCTCGCGCCCCCGTCACGCCCAGTCGCGCCTGGACGTACAGGTAGCCCGAGGAGAGCTCCACCAGCCGTTCGAGCCGGTCGGCGCCCGTCGTCGGGGCGACGATCGACACCAGGTCGAGATCGAACTCGTCGCAGGCCGTCCGGAGCGCGCCGGCCTCCTCGACGGGCAGGTCGGGCACGACGAACCCGTCGATGCCAGCCGCGGCCGCTCGCTCGACGAACCCCCCTGGCCCCGTCGATGCCCCCGAGGCCCGGCCGTACTGGTAGATGAGGTTGTAGTATGTCATACAGACGACGGGGATCGACGCATCCAGCTCCTCGACCAGCTCGAAGTACCGCCCGGGTGTCATCCCGCCCTGCAGCGCACGGACGATCGCCCCCTGTATCGTCGAGCCCTCGGCGATCGGCTCGGAGAACGGCAGCCCGAGCTCGAGCACGTCGGCACCCCCATCGATCAGCGCTCGACAGTAGGCTAAGGAGCTCTCGTAGTCGGGGTCGCCCGCCGCCAGGTAGGGGACGAACGCCGCGGGCTCGGCGTCGAAGACCGCATCGAGCTCCGAACTCACTCGAAGACACCCATCGTCGGGGCGTTGGGCAGGTCGCGACGCTCGGTCTCCTCGATGGCCGCCTGGAGGTCCTTGTCGCCACGCCCGGAGAGATTGATGACGACGGTCTCGCCGATCGCCGCGGGGTCCTCGTGCTCCTCGATGTAGGCGAGTGCGTGGGCCGTCTCCAGCGCCGGGATGACGCCCTCCTGCTGTGAGAGCCGGTGGAAGGCTTCGAGTGCCGCATCGTCGTCGACGTTGACCGCCTGCACCCGCTCGGCGTCGACGAGGTGTGCCAGCTCGGGGCCGACACCCGCGTAGTCCAGCCCCGAGGAGACCGAGTGTGACTCCATGATCTGGCCGTCCGTGTCCTGGAGCACGCGGGTCCGGGCGCCGTGCAGCACGCCCTCGCTCCCCGTCGAGAGCGACGCCGAGTTGGGGGCGACACCCTCCTCTTCGTCGACGGCGAGCGAGGAGCCCCCCGCCTCGACAGCGTAGAGGTCGACCGACGCGTCGTCGACGAGGTCGGCGAAGATACCCATCGTGTTCGAGCCGCCACCGGCACAGGCGACGACGGCATCGGGCAGCCCGCCGGTCTGCTCGATCGTCTGTGCACGCGTCTCCTTCGAGATGACGCTGTGGAAATCACGCACCATCGACGGGAACGGGTGAGGTCCGACGATCGACCCGATGATGTAGTGGGTGTTCTCGACGGTCGTCGCCCAGTCACGCATCGTCTCGGAGATGGCCTCCTTGAGCGTCCCGCGGCCGGTATCGACGGGGCTGACCTCCGCGCCGTTGATCCGCATGCGGAACACGTTGGGGCGCTGGCGGTTGACGTCCCGGCGGCCCATGTAGACGACACAGGGCATGTCCAGATAGGCGGCCGCCATCGCCGTCGCGGTGCCGTGCTGGCCGGCCCCGGTCTCGGCGATGATCCGCTCTTTGCCCATGTACTTCGCGAGCAGGCACTGGCCCAGGGCGTTGTTCAGCTTGTGTGCACCGCCGTGGAGCAGGTCCTCGCGTTTCAGATACAGCTCGATCCCGTACCGGTCGCTGAGATTGTCCGCCCGCTGGAGCGGGGTCGGCCGGCCGCCGAAGTCCCGGATACGCCGGCGGAACTCGTCCATGAACCCGTCTTCGTTCTCGAGGACGTATCGCTGATAGGCATCGTCGAGCTCCTCGATCGCCGGCATCAGTGCCTCCGGCACGTACTGTCCACCGTATGATCCGAACTTCCCGTCTGTCGCTGTGCTTTCACTCATTCTGTGGTCTCCGTGGCCGTGGTCAGCCGCCGTGTGTTCGTCTCGACGTCGCCATCCATGATGGCCGAGCCGATCAGCAGCCCATCCGCACCAGCCCGCCGCATAGCACGCACCTGGGCGGCGGTTGCTATACCGCTTTCTGCGATCAGCGTCGTGTCGCCCGGTGCGTGTGGCGCCAGCCGCCCGAACGTCTCCCGGTCGACGACGAGCCGGCCGAGGTCGCGGTTGTTGACACCGACGATACTGGCGCCGGCCGCGATCGCGCGGTCGAGCTCCGCACGGTCGTGGACCTCGACGAGCACCTGGAACCCTCGCGCGCGGGCGGCCTCGAGCATCGCCTCGAGCGAGTCCTCGAGGAACCGAGCGATCAGCAACACCACGTCGCTCTCGACGACGTCCAGCTGGCGTTCGTGTAGGATGAAGTCCTTGCGTATCACCGGCACGTCGACGGCCGCTCGCACCCGGCGGAGGTTCTCGGCGCTGCCGCCGAAGTGCGCCGGCTCGGTCAGCACCGAGAGTGCGGCCGCCCCTCCCTCGACCATCGCCCGTGCCAGCGCCACGGGGTCGTCGGTCCGCTCGCTCTCGGTCGTCGGCGAGGTGGGCTTGATCTCCGCGATCACCGGCGCGCGCCCGGCCGCTGCGGCTGCCGACAGTGCCGCCGGCAGCGACCGCGCGTGGGCCACCGAGACGCGCTCGTCGCCACCGCCGCGCTCGCGAGCCGCCGCGATGATGCTGGCGACGGCCGGCGCGAGCTCCTGGTCGGTGTCCATCTATGTACATCAATGCCCGCATCTGGTCATAAGGGTTCCGCCATCGGGGGCCGCGCGCCTCGCTGCCGGGCTGATTGTATAAGCCAGTAGCGGCCTAGATTCGCTCATGCCAATCGGCTTCATCGGCGGGAGCGGGATCTACGATGCCCTCGCACTGCAGGACGTCGAGCGTCGGACGATTCGGACGCCGTTCGGTGACCCATCGGCGCCGGTCACCTTGGGCCGGCTCGGCGACACCGAGATCGCCTTTCTCCCCCGGCACGGCCCGGCTCACACCGAGTCACCGGCGACGATCCCCTACCGGGCGAACATGCACGCGTTCAAACAGCTCGGCTGTGAGCGGGTGCTCTCCTCGAACGCCGTCGGGAGCCTGCGCGAGGCGCTCTCGCCGGGCACGCTCTGTATCCCCGACCAGCTGTTCGACCGGACGAGACATCGCGTGTCGAGCTTCTACGAGGATATCGTGGTCCACATCGGCATGGCAGAGCCGTACTGCCCGCAGCTGGTCGACCATCTCGACGCGAGTGCGGCCAGCGGCACCGAGGCCGACCACCAGCGCGGTGGCTCGTACGTCTGTATCGAGGGCCCGCAGTTCTCGACGCGCGTCGAATCGGAGTTCTACCGCGACCAGGGGTTCGATATCGTCGGGATGACGGCCGTCCCCGAGGCCAAGCTCGCCCGCGAGGCCGAGCTCTGTTACGCGACGATCGCCGGCGTGACGGACTACGACGTCTGGCGAGATGGCGAGGAGGTGAGCCAGGCGGCCGTCGTCGAGACCGCACGGGCGAACGAGGCGGCGATCAAGGCGGTCGTGGAGACGGCCGCCCAGGCGATGCCGACGACCCGTTCCTGTGACTGTGGCCAGGCGCTCGAGGGCGCCATCGCCACCGACACCGACGCGATCCCCGCGGCGACCCGTGACCGGTACGGGGCGCTGCTGGGTGATCGACTGCCACGATGAGTACTCGCCTCGTCGTCGGGGTCACGAGCGGCGGCAGCGCCGAGGAGAGCCACTCGCAGGCCGCCAGGCCTGCTCACTCCTCGATCGCGCCGCCATCGGCGAGCGCCTCGACTTCGGCCTCGATGCCGGCGGGATCCTGCACCCAGAGGTCGCCGAACAGCGAGTCCTGCTGGAGGGTGATCTGGCCACGCTGTGCCAGGAACAGCACGCCCAGGAACGTCATGACCCGCGAGCCGCCGGCCTGTTCGACCTCGATGAACAGCACCTCTGCCCGGCCCTGGTCGTACTGTTCGCGCAGGGCGTCGTAGGTGTCGGCGATGACGTGCTCCATCTGCTCGCCGTGAGCCGTCCCCGTGACGTCGGCCACGGATGGCTCGTCGTCCAGCCGAAAGTCGTCACCCGCACGGTAGTCCAGCGTCTGAGTGCCCCGGTTGTAGCCGTGTGGTGACTCGCTGGTGTCGTAGCTCCGATTGCTCTTCCACCAGGTCTCGCGCTCGCGATCACGTAGCTCGCGCACCAGCTCGTCGAGCGTGGAGGGCATCCCTCGGGCAGCCTGGCGGTCGAGCCGGCGGTCCATCTCGTCTTCGAGCTGGGCGAAGGGGTCGCCCTGGGGCCCCCCACCGGGCGCTTCGAGAGGCTCGTCCCAGCCCTCAGCTGGCTCGGTGGGCTCCTCGAGCAGGTGGTCGGACTTCATCCGCAACAGCACGCTCGCGTAGAACAGCGCCCGCCCGCCCGTGCGCAGGTCCGGCTCGTCCAGCCGGTCGAGGAACTTGTCGGTCACCGCCACGATGTCGATATCCCAGGGGTCGATCTCGCCGTCGTCGGCCAGCCCGACGAGCAGCTCGACGGGCTCGACCTCGTCGTCGCCGTCGGGGCTCTCGGGGCCATCGACGGGGAGGTCGGCGAACTGCTGCCCGCCACCCGTGGTCGGCTGCTCCTCAGTCATCGGCCGGCACCCCGATCTCGGAGAGGTCGATCCCCGTCACCGCCGAGACGTTGTCACCCTGCATCGTCACGCCGATCGCTCGCTCCGAGCGCTCGAGCAGCGCCGCCCGGTGGGAGACGACGACGAACTGTGCTTCGCTGGCCAGCTCGTCGACCAGTTCGCCGACCATCTCGGCGTTGGCGGCATCGAGGAACGCGTCGATCTCGTCGAGCGCGTAGAACGGCGCGGGGTTGTACCGCTGGATGGCGAAGATGAACGCCAGCGCGGTGAGAGACTTCTCGCCACCGGACATCCCGGCCAGCCGCTGGACGGGCTTGTCCGCCGGCTGGGCCTTCATCGTCAGCCCGCCGTCGAAGGGGTCGGCCTCGTTCTCCAGGTGGAGCTCGCCGGCGCCGTTCGAGAGCCGGGCGAACACCTCGCGGAACTTCGCGTCGATCGCCTCGTAGGCCTCCATGAACGTCGCCTTCTTGCGCTGTTCGAACTGCTCGATGCGGTCGGTGATCTGGGCGGCCTCCTCGGTCAGCGTGGCCTTCTTCTCCTCGAGCTCCTCCAGCTCGCCAGCCACGGTGTCGTACTCCTCGATGGCGAGCATGTTGACGGGTTCGAGCGCGGCCATGCTGCTCTCGAGGCTGGCGATCTCCTCTCGAACCAGGTCGAGATCGGGTATCTCCTCGGGGTCGTAGTCCGCGACCTCCGCCGCGAGCGTCTCGATCTCCCTCTCGAGTGCCGCGCGCCGCTCCTCGAGCGCGCGACGCTCCTCCTCGGTCTCGCGGACGGTGCTCGCCCACTCCTCGCGGCTCGCCCGGGCCTCTCGGACCTCGGCCTTCAGCGCCGACCGCTCGGTCTTCAGGTCGGCCAGCTCCGTCTCCAGAGCCGCGACGGCCGCTCGCTTCTCCGTGAGGGTCGCCTCGTGGCTCTCGATCTCGCCTTCGAGCTCCTCGATGGCCGCCTCGGCGGCGGCCTTGCGATTCTGTGCCTCCTCGATATCGGTGTGGAGCTCGTCGATGGCCTCCTCGGCGTACTGTTTCTCCAGGCTCAGCTCGTTCAGCCGGGCGTCGAGGTCGTCGGTCTCGCCGTCTATCTCTGCCATCTCCTCGCGGAGCTGCTCGGCACGCTCGGTCAGTTCGGGGATCTCCGATTCCGTGAGCTCCTCTTTCCGTGCGGCGACGGCCGCCTCCGTGCTGGCGATCGCCTCGTTCTGGGCGTCGAGCTCGGCGTCGAGCTCCTCCATCCGCCCGGTGACGCTCTCGCGGTCACGCTCGATCTCCGCGAGGTCGGTCTCGAGGCGCTCGATGCGGCCCTGCTGCTCGGCGAGACGCTCTCTGGCCGTCGCGATGGTCGTCTCGACCTCCCGGACCTGCTCGGCAGCGTCGGCCTGGCGGTCTCGGGCGTCCTCGAGCCGGCTCTCGACGTCACGCAGCGCCTCGCGTCTGCGCTCGCGCTCGTCGGTCAGCTCGTGGATGCGAGCGGCCACGCGTTCGAGGCGGCCCTCGCCGCTGGCCGAGAACGCATAGCGCGTGCCCGACGATGACCCGCCGGTCATCGCGCCGGACTTCGCGACCAGCTCACCCTCCAGCGTCACCAGCCGGACCGACCCCATCAGCCCTCTGGCGGTCTCCATGTCCTCGACGACGAGCGTATCACCCAGAACGTAGCTGAACACCGCCTCGTACGTGGGGTCGAAATCGACCAGGTTGAACGCGTAGTCGACGACGCCATCACGCTCGGGGGGCGACCCCAGCGAGCGTCGTTGCATCTTGTTCCGCGGCAGGAACGTCGCTCGCCCGGCGTTGCGCTGTTTGAGGTACTCGATACAGCGCTGGCCGACCCCGTCGTCGTCGACGACCACGTTCGCCAGTCGCCCGCCGGCGGCGGTCTCACAGGCCGTCGCGTACTCGGCGGCGACGCCGCCCAGCTGGCCGACGGTGCCGTGGACGCCCTCGAGATTGCCGTTGAGCACGCTCGTTACGGCTCGCCCGTAGGACTGATCGCCGTCCTCGCCGGCCCGCGCTTCGAGCTCGGCGTACTCCTGCTGGCGGCCGCTGATCTCGTCGTCGAGCTCGTCGAGCCTGGCCTGCAGCCCGCGTTTCTCCTCGGTGAGGTCCTCGACGACGGAGGTGATGTTCGACCGGTTGGCGGCGGCCTTCTCCAACTCCCCCTCGAGGTCGGCGATCTCCGTCTCGAGATCCGGGATCGCCGCCGTCGCCGTCTCGATCTCGCCTTCCAGGTCGCGCTGCTCGGCCGTGCGGCGTCGTGCCTCGTCGAGCAGGCGGTCCTGCTCGCGCTGGAGGTCGCTCCGTTCGTCCTTCTGGTCGGCCAGCTCCTCCCGTCGCTCCTCGAGGGCATCTCTGACGGTCTCGTACTCCGAGTCGACGGCCTCGATATCCGCCTCGACGTCGGCCAGCTCGTCGGTCAGCTCCTGGCGGTCGGTCTTGAGGTCGGCCTTGCGGATCTTCACGTCACGGAGCTCGCCACCGCGTTCCTCGACGGTCTCCTGCTTGCGGTCGATCTGGACGAACGCCTGTCGGCGGTCGCTCTCGGCCGCCTCGATCTTCTCGGTGGCCGTCTCGATGCGGTCCTCGACGCGGGCGATCTCACCTTTGACCTCCTCGATCTCGCGTTTGATCGCCAGCTGTTCGTCCTCGCCCTTGCGCTCGATCTCGGCGTTGAGGTCGGCCAGGTCCTCCTCGAGCCGGGTCAGCGTGCCCGTCCGGCTGTCAAGCTCGGCCTGCTGGTCGGCCAGGGTCTCCTCGAGGGCCGTCTGGCGCTCGACGGCCGCCGTTCGCTCGGCGCGTTTGTCCTCTAGCTCGGCGGCCTTGAGATGGCCCTCGTAGGCGGTCTTGTCCTCGCGAAGCGCCTGGTACTCCAGGGCGGTCTCGCGCTCGTCGGCCAGCTGGTCGAGCCGGGCCTGCTTCTCCTCGACACGTAGGGCGGCCTCGTCGATGCGCTCCTGGACGGTCTCGAGCTCGGCGAAGGCCTCGTCTTTCTTGGCGTCGAAGGCGGCGACGCCGGCGATCTCGTCGATGATCTCCCGGCGCCGCAGCGGCGTCTTGGTGATGATCTCGGTCACGTCGCCCTGCATGACGACGTTGTAGCCCTCCGGGGTGACCCCCGCCTGGGAGAGCAGGTCCCGAATATCACCCAGGTTGACCGAGCGGTCGTTCAGGTAGTAGTACGAGTAGTAGGTCTCGGGGTCGGTCTGTTTGACCCGGCGGCGGATCGCGATCTCGTCGATATCGCCGACCTTCTCCGTGCCCGCCGCGGCGACGACCTGGCCCCGCTCGAGCGTGCGGTCTTCGTTGTCGAGGATCACCTCGACGATGGCCTCGCGCTCGCCGGCGAGCTCGTCGGTCTCGTCGTCGTGGCCGGGGTTGTAGATGAGGTCGGTCAGCTTCTCCGCACGGATACCGGAGGTGCGTGCCAGCCCCAGTGCGAACAGCGTGGCATCGATGATGTTGGACTTGCCCGAGCCGTTGGGCCCGCTGATGGTCGTGAAGTCGTCGTAGAATGGGATCCGCGTCCGCCGGCCGAAGCTCTTGAAGCCGTCCAATACGAGCTCTTTGATATGCATGGGGGCGTTGCGCCGGGCCGCTTACGCGATGATGATCTCGTCCTGGTCGCCGTCCTCCGATGATCGCTCGGTCGCGGGCTCGTCGGATTCCTCGTCCTGGTCGATATCGAGTGAAGCACCATCGAGGATCGACTCGGCGTTGGTGCGTTCGGTCTGCGGGAGCTCCAGGTCGGGGTCGACCTCCTGCTCGATCGCACGGAGTCGCTGTTTGGTCTCCATCAACTCGTCCAGCAGCCCATCGACGGTGGCACGAAGATGGCTGACCGACGCCTCGAGTTCGTCCACTCGGTTGCCGCTCATACACACGCTGCTGGCTAGGAGTTCATAAACCTGCGTCAGACACCGAACCTGGAGAGTCGCCGCTCCGTGCCCCGATATGCCGGCGTCGCGGCGCCGGCTGTGTGCCCGTCCGGTACGTTTTAGCGCCAGCGTCGGCAGTCTGTAGGTATGAGCGTCCAGACCGCCGATCCCGAGGACCTCGTGACGGTCATCGGCCTGGAGGTCCACGTCCAGCTGGAGACGGCGACGAAGATATTCTGCAGCTGTGCGACCGCCGGTGATGGCGACGCCGCTCCCAACAGCCGGACCTGCCCGGTCTGTCTGGGGCTGCCCGGTGCGCTGCCCGTGTTGAACGAGGGGGCCGTCGAGGCGGCGATCAAGGTGGGCAAGGCGATCGATGCGGAGATCCCCGAGGAGACCACCTTCCACCGCAAGAACTACTTCTACCCCGATCTGCCGAAGAACTTCCAGATCACCCAGTACGACGCGCCCATCTGCGCGGCGGGCAGCCTGGAGTTCGCCGTCGAGGGCGACCGCCGGGCGGTCCGTATCGAGCGGGCCCATCTCGAGGAGGACCCGGGGCGCCTCGAGCACGTCGGCGGCGGGATCGACACCGCCGACTACACGCGGGTGGATTACAACCGGGCGGGGACGCCACTGATGGAGATCGTCACCGCACCGGACTTCCGGTCGCCGGGGGAGGTCCGGGCCTTCCTCGCGAAGCTCGAGGAGGTCCTCGAGTATCTGGGGGTGTTCGACGCTGGCCGTGACGGCAGTCTCCGCGTCGACGCCAACCTCTCGCTGGTCGAGGCCGACGCGGTCGCGGCCGACGGCAGCCTCTCGGCGGACACGCTGGAGGCGGCCAACCGGACGGAGGTGAAGAACATCTCGAGTCACAAGGGGGCCGAACAGGCACTGGCCTACGAGCAGACCCGCCAGCGCAACGCGGTCGCCAGAGGCCGGGCGATCGCCCAGGAGACCCGCCACTGGGACGAGTCCAAGGGGGTGACCCTCTCGATGCGCTCGAAGGAGGCCGAGAAGGACTACCGCTACTTCCGCGAGGCAGACCTCCCGCCGTTGCGAGTGAGCGACTGGCGCGAGCGTATCGAGATCCCCGAGCTGCCAGAGGCCCGTCGCGAGCGGTTCCGTGAGGAGTACGGCCTGAGCGTCGAGTCGGCCTCGAAGCTGACCTCGACCAAGCAGGTTGCTGACTTCTTCGAGGCCGTCGCCGACCGGTTCGATGCGGGCGTTGCCGCCTCGTGGGTGGCCGACCGCCTGCTCGGCGAGCTCCACTACCGCGAGATGGCCATCACCGACGTCGAGGACCGCCTCGACGCGTTCACGCGGCTGATCGAGATGGTCGAGACCGACGCGATCACCAGCAAGAACGCCGAGGAGGTGGTGCTGCGGGCGATGCTCGACGAGGGGCTCGATCCCGAGACTATCGTCGAGGCGGAGTCGCTGGGCAAGACCTCGGGCGATGCCGTCGACACGGCCGTCACGGCGGCGATCGAGGCCAACCCCGAGGCCGTGGCCGACTATCACGACGGCGAGGCCGGCGCGATCAACTTCCTGGTCGGCCAGGTGATGCAGGCGACCGGCGGCAGCGCCGACCCGGGGGCGGTCAACGGCAAGCTCAGAGACGCCCTCGAGGAGTGAGCGCGCAGCGCGCTCTGTCAGCGGCGTATTGT
>ERZ1034517.18-NODE-18-length-54261-cov-12.714847_pt1 | contig 54261 bp, 89 predicted proteins | sample MGYA00520599_ERZ1034517 | MGnify/ENA primary metagenome ERZ1034517 (study PRJEB33760, sample SAMEA4777701) | hypersaline lake metagenome | biome: hypersaline environment; feature: brines | place: Spain | collected 2012-08 | depth 0 m ...
GTTCTGGTCATACCCACATAGTACAACCTACGTTCTGCGTCAGACATATCATCATCAGGGCAACTATCCATCACAGATTGTGTGGAAGAGCACGACAGTATAACAGTGTTGGCCTCACGACCCTTGCTACCGTGGATGGTCTTGAGCCTAATACCATCAGGGTCTAGGTCCTCATTGTCTTTGGTCAGGTTGTTACGGATAGCCCGTTCCTGATACCAGTTGGCGTCTTCAAATTCAGTCGTCCAACGCCTAAGAGAGCCGTACTCCGTTGGCTGTCTGTACCTGAACTTGTCAAGCACTCGGGAGCAGTTAACTTGAGACTCAGACGAGAATATATCGCACATACTATCACGGTTGACTCCTTGTTCTAGAGCATTGTCAGGCATCTCACGGACAAGCCTAGCTGCAGAGTGACCGCTCATATGTGTCTCGTCGTTCTTCAGAGCAGCCAATCCGTCCCTAAGTGCTACAATGTCCTCGTTCCACGTCTTGAACCTGTCTTTGAACGGGATACCAGAGTCAATGAGGTTATCAGAGAAGTTGCTAATTTGATATTTGGCCCTGAACAGAATCATAGTGTCTTCAGGGTCAATCAGTTCAATGACCCTGCTAGCCTCAGGGTGATGAAGTGGGATGAACTCGCCTCCTTCGTGGTGAGGCTTGATTTGCTTTTCCTGCCGCTCGGACACTTTCTCAATTGTGTTCTTAGCTAGGTCGAGTATATCATTAGGCATACGCCAAGACTGATCTAAGATATACACGCCTTCGTCCTCCCAGTAACCAGTCTTGTCGTCCCACAGTTCAGGCATATCATCGTTCACTTTTCCTTCCATATTCAGGAAGTACTCAGGCTTTGCACCTGCCCACTCGTAGATGGTCTGGTCGTCATCACCAGCAAGGAAGATGCGCTTCACGTCCCCAAAGTGGTTGTTGAGGAACTCTTGCTGGAGCGGATACAGGTCCTGAACTTCGTCCACGAACAGGAACTTAGTGTCTACTGAGTCGTCGTTGTTGACACACTCTAGGATAGCATCATCGAACTCCCAGATGCCCTTGCGCGCTTTGTAGTCTTCCCATTCTTCACAGAACTCAACAAACTCCTCACCCGGACGGCTCCAAGCACTAGCAAGCGGACACTTCTGCCACTCCTCTGGAGGCATAAGCTTGGACTTGAGCCACGAGTTGATCCTGAAGAATACGTGGCCCTCGTCGTCTGGAGTAGCCATCATATCCTGATCGTCCTCGTTAGCATCTAGCTGGTAGTTCATACCGACGTTCTCACAGAAGTCATACTCGTCGTTAGACCAGCGGATCTCAACAATGTCTTTAGGCTTGAGATTGTTGAACCGCATTGCTAACGAGTGAATAGTAGTAACCCTGTCGTCAGCCGTGCTTTGGGTAACGTCGGTGAGGCTAGTTAGTCTGTCTTTGGCTTCGTCAGCAGCCGCTCGGGTGTATGCGATGAGCATAACCTCTTTGGGGTCACGCTCCTCGAACATACGCTGTAAGATACCAGTGAAGTCCTGAATGTCGGTGTTGCCTACCATAGTGGTAGTCTTACCAGTGCCAGGACCACCGAATATCTTAACTAGCTCCGTGTCGTACTGGTTTTGCTCAGACTTTGGGATGGAGAAACCACCCTCAATATCTATACTACCGTCTCCATCACTCCCGTCAACGAAGTCTTGGACACCGCCCTTGCTAGGGCTGCCAGACTCGCTTGGAGATGATGTTTTCTCTTCGGTTATGAAGTCATCTAGTGACATTATCTCGTCTCGTTATCTTCATCCGATAGTTCAGGAGTAGTGATGCTGATAGCTTCGCCTTCGCCCACAATTTCTGCGAAGGACTCTATCAGTTCACCAATCTCCTGCAGCTCAGCACGCATTATCTTCCTAGCGTACTCTTCATCGTAGTCTTTGTCTATGTCATCCACAGCGTGTGCCAGTACTTTAACCTCGTGCTCTAACTGGTCCATAGCGCTGTAAATTTCTTCTAATTGCTTGCTGTCTTTATCCATAAAGTTCACCCCAGCAGGGGCTAAAATCCAGGCAGGGAGTCGAACCCTGCTAATACCAATCTGGATGTACCTCAAACCACACCGACTCACTATAGACTAGATATATACCCGTATGGTAATAAGTTTTTCGCCTCCGGTTTAATCCTTAAGTGTTTGCTGTACTTGGATATCTTCAGGCACCGACTCATCAGAGCTGTCTTCATCAGCTCCGTCTTCGTCTGAGTCGCCTTCGTCGCTGGTTTCAACGTCTTGCTCGTATGGCTTACGAGCCAACACCTCCCTGACACCTCTTGGGGTGATGGTGTAGACGTGAGCGTTACCCTTGTTGAGAACGTGAGAGATCATATTAAGCTCTCGGAGCTTGGTGTAGTCGTAGTTATTAGGGTCGTACCCCATATCTTCCTCAATTGCTGCTCTAGTTCCGGCACACATTCTTGAGAGATTCATTAGAATCTTTAGCCTATCATCATCAGCATCAATGATAGGAGTAAATGCGTCGTCTGACACTAGATCTGCCTTGTGGTTGTATAGTTGCCACAACCTATCACTAGACAACTTAGGCATCACAGCAGTTCCAAGTTCTTTGTATGGGTCTTCGTCCATCAGGTCGATCTCAGTTGGCTCATCAAGATCAACCGTAACACAGGCATCAGCAACCTCAATAGCTACCGATGTGACCCTTTGGATAGTGCCATCTGTATTTGCGTCATTTGGTCTGATCTTGAAGTCCAATTCATCTAGCTGCTCTCTCTCAACGTCGGTGAAGAAGTCATCAACTCCCATTGTGTTAGGCCTCGGCTTCCTGCTTATCGAACGTCTTTCTTTGCACTTCTTCTGCAAGCTCGTGAAGTTGTCTATACCATTCAGCCCTTCGGTTTTCTGCGTTGCTTAGCTTTTCCAGTCTTTCGGTCATATCACTCCAAGCTTTTTCAGCTACTTCGTCATCAATGACTCCCTTTGATTGCTTGAAGCCCTCGGTAAGGACTTGTTCATCGAACTCCTCACCAAGCTCTGCGGCTACTTCAGCGTTTGTAAGCCCTGCGCTACTAATTGGACAGTTAATGCCGTCTACTGTCCAATCTCCAAATGCGTATTGGTCTGGCATCTTATTTCACCTGCTATAACTCCCGTGCCCCCGTTATGGGCCTCGCTCCTAGCAAGAGGCCTGCTGTTAATGGACAGCAGGTTTGAAAAAATGTGGTGAAGTGCTTGTTTAGTCGTAGTAGCCGTTCATCAGACGCTGCTGTGCAGTTGGGTAGTCACAGTCAGCCATAATTTTGTCTCCCTGCATATACTTCTTGAAGTTGCGTCTCCACGACATACTTTCATCCGTACCTCCTCGTGTGTCTCCGTCGTAGGCGGCAATGCGGATAGCCTCGAACACAACTTCAGTAGCGAACACGGACTTCTTGCTGTTCAAGAAGTTGCGGTCCAGATACAGAGTGTCGGAGTCATCCATCCATACATCCTGATGCTTGGAGTTGCCCGGCTTAATGTCGCCACTAAACCCTAGATCGTCAAGCACGCTACGTACTTTCTCAAGGTTTGACCGGCGCTTCTTGGATAGACTATCAACGCTCAACTCCGACATCTCCCAGGTGGCATCCTCCTCGACAACAGAAGCGTAGTCCTTTACATCTGTGCTGGAGAACAACTCCTGGGTTGCCTGGACGAAGTCGCGCACAGGATCCTCGTATGTGTTATCAAGGACAACTGTATCGCTTTGACGCATAGCCTGAGCCGCAACCTTGTCACCCTTCCGTCCGAACGAAATAGGTGACCCTGTAAGGTCGTTGACAGCGTAACTGTCACCATTAACGTCCTCAACCAGAGGTTCACCCTTGAACTCATCAACGTAAGTCATATCCTCCGTCATAAGGTTGATGAGCCACTTCTGTTCGTCCGTGTCTAGTTCGTCGGACTGACGCAGTCGGTCTACAACCACCCGTTCGTAGTTGTCTTTGATCTTGCGCCAGTTCTCATCGTTATCGAGAACTCCAGTACGGTCAAGAGTAACGTCCAGATCAATCTTGCTGATGATCTGCATAGACTCTGGACCAATGCTGAACGAGTTAACATACGCGCCCTTGTTATAGAGTTTAGTGCGCGTGTAGAACCCACCCTTGCCCTCGCAGTAGTATGCGAGGTCGGTTTCAGCAATGACTGAAGGCTCGTTGTATACTTCTTGGTCGTTGACTGTGATAGACACGTCGTGTAGCCAAGGGATGTACTTGACTAAGTTCTTGAACTCATTGACGGTCTCCTCAACGTCCTCAAGCGTTTCGTACAGGGCAATCTCGATGTTTGTGCCCTGAACATTCTCGTCAGATTTGAGCCAAGCGTAGCTAAGACCCTCCGTGTCTAGGGTAAGCACGTCACCATCTGCGTCTAGAACAGATGGATCGTCCGTGTCCTGGACTTCAGGGATGCTAGCCGTAACTTGGTCATCGTCTAGCGACACTACCATAATGTTGTCTTGGGAGCGCCAGATGTTAGTACCGAAGTTGAAGATCTGACCCCTGCCCATACGGAACTTCCCGAACTCTTTGTCCTCTATGTCGTCGTCTTTCTTACCGAATTGCTCGAAGTATTGCTTAATGTCACTCTCGCTGAGCCCTCCACCATCATCGCTGATGGTGACAAGATTAGACTCAACTGTAACATCGAAGTTACTGGCACCTGCGTCCACACCGTTCATCACGGCCTCCAACAAGGCCTTCTCAAGAACACCAGATTGCTTCCGCATAGTGTCGTTGAGCAGACCTTGTGTGGCCTTGAATTGGTTTGTTGGCATAGTTGCTACCTACAGAGCTGGCATTTTTCCTCGTTGCCGTCGAGTTCTTCCGCTAGCGGTACTCCACACGTCTTACAGTGTTCACCTGTTAGAGTGTATGTCCTGTTTATTACTACCATCTGTGTGAGCCTTATAACTCCCGTGACCTTCCGGCCCTCGCTGATGGCTAGTCAGGCTTGCTCGGAATATGAGCAAGTTTGAAAAATATGTGAGTGTATAGATTGCACCTATTGTAGTACTTATGGAACCCGTATGTCTATCACCGTGCCACAGTCGGCACAGTACACATCTTGGTACTGTTCATCTTCGTCTTTGGTTTGGTATGGGCTGCTGAGTAGGAAGTTTCGTGAAGCACACGAAGGACAGCAGCCGTTGCCGTCCTTACCTTTGGGCTTTGGCCTTCGACGCTTAGCTTGCGACATTGATCTGGGTCACTTTCTGGTCCGGGTTGAATATCTCCTCGGGAGAGATAGCGTTCTCAATCCGCTGCTTTTCGTCCTCGCTAATCACCTCACCGATGAAGATAACGTTTTCCTCTTCAGCGAAGGTGACTCTGTCATCAACAATGCCTCGAACTACGTTGGCTTGCTTGTCGATTGGGAGTGCCATAGTTTCCTACCCGGTTAAGGCTTGGACCGGAACCAGAACGCCCCTCCAAAGAATTGCACTTTGGAAATGCTAGCAGGGGTTTAGTTACCCGAACAGTTGATACTCGTCGGGGAACAACTGAACGTCTTGCTTCATAGCCTGCTTAATTTCCCGCTTTAGGAAGTTAACCCGTTTGGCTTGGTGCTTTATGTCAACCCAACTGTCGAAGAGATCTTGTTCTAAGTCTGACAGCTGACCATACGGAGCGTCATAGTCTCTCGGATGCTCCCCTAGTTCCTGTACTTGTTTATCGAACATTTCTTTTGCTTCTTCTAATTGTTGTCTTTTGTTGAGGTACTCATAGTACGATGAGTGAACAATGTCTGACAGATGTGCCTTACAGAACGCACTGCCTTGGAAACTGCCATAGTGGGGGTTGGGGCAGTCGATCTTGGCACAGCCGACTTGCTCGTTTGAGTGGTAGCAGTCAAGGCACACAGGAGCCCTAACAAATGGATTCTGTGGGACTTCACCGCAGTCGTGGCATAGCCCTTGTGAATCTAACCGCTCGATACGTTCCTGTTGTTCTTGAGCCTGTGCTAGTGCAGCTTCGGCTTGGATCTCGGGATTGTATGACATACTTCTTGGTTATGACTCTGCTTCGTCTATGAGTGCCTGGCCTAGTCTTTTGGCAGTCTCGTCGCTGAAGGCGTACTGCTCGAACTCGAACTCCAACATTACAGGTCGGTCCTGTAGTTCCACGGCGTCTGTACGCTTTATCTCGATCACAGTTTGTGTGTTCTCGCTTGTAATCCTTCTCATACTGTATATTAACTAGCGCTTCCCAATATGAAGCTCTGTGACAACCTCCGTTGCCACGCTTACTGGTGGGCCAGCAAGTTTGAAAGAATGTGTTGAAGACATACTTAGTGCGCTACACCCTAGTACTCGGTTTGGAGTGTGTTACTCGTGGGGGTTGTTGTCGCCTTCCCACACAGTGAGTGGCTTTTCCGAGTTCTCCTCGGCCATATGGATCAGCACTTCGCGCTTGAACGCTAGATCCTTTATATGCCCTTCAGACTCGTGTGGAACTCTGTCTCTGATGTTATCGTTTACACCATCTGCGATCTCCAGTAGTTCTTCCGGGTTAGTGTCGCAGAACACTTCCCTAATGCCCTTAGGTGAAAGCATACACACGGCCTGAAAGGCTCCGTATGAACTAAGACAGAAGGCATTTTTTGAGCCTGAACTCTCCGATAACGCTAGCGTCTTCTGGGACGGTACAACAGGTCCGTCTGAGTTGTCGTCAGTCGACATAGTTCTGGGCAGTCTCCTTGCTAGTTAGCCACGGACATTTGTAGTCCTGGCCCGAGCAGTAAGGCAGACCTTGAAACCTGCTCGAAATAACTCCCGTCCTCCATTATAGGACTCGGTGATCTCATCTTCGGAGACCACGCCTGCTGATAGGTCAGCAAGTTGTGGAAAAAATGTGAAGACCATAGTAGCGTCTACTTCAGTAGAACTGGTCGTACTCCCACTCCGTGTAGTTCAGCTTGAAGTTCTCAACATCATTCTGATCTGCGGGTCCATTATCTAGCTGCCGGATAGTGAACATCCAGAGGTACAGATGATGCTCGAACAACTCCTTGTTGCCCTCAATGGGAGTCTCGTTGAGTTGATCTTCAAGCACTCCGATGATGCGCCGCTTCTGCTTCTGAGAAGCATCTCGGATTGCTTCTCTAAGGGCCACCGGGTCTGCGTCTAGCAGCAGTACAAACTCGCCGTATCCAGAGAACAGGGAGTCATCTTCCCCATCACTGAGTTCGTGTTCTGTCTCCATTGTGGTAAGTCCTCTACTAACTAACGGCTCCCAATATGAGCCTCGGTGTTGGGTCTCTCAACACGCCTGCCGTTAGGACGACAGGTTTTTGCCTGCGCGGCTCGTACCCTTTGTACGTACCGCACACATAAAAAACTAACGGTAGTCGATTAGTGGAGTTTGGAGTTAGCCTAGTTCTACCACTATGTGTGTATAGTCCATATTCTTGGATCTGTTTTCTAGTTCTACGTTGCCACAATCACTGAAGTCCTCAATGAAGTCCAGCAGTACCGAGCGTCTCATTGAGCCTTCAAAGCCAACGTGTGTGACTACAACAGTCACATTCTGATATGACTCATACTGTTCAGTTGGCTCTACCCTGGCATAGAATTCATCATACTCGCCTAGCCAGTCCGTGATCTTTGTCAGCGTATGCCTGTTATTTTTCCAGGCTCTAACACCCCTACGCGCCTTGTACTTTACGAGTGTAACCTTGTCAGTAATCTTGGCTGGTCCATCTAGCTTCTCCGGCTCATCGAAAGGTGTAGTACTCATTGCTCAGTCATTGATTAAGTTGTCTAGCTCTGTGTTACCGAAGTCCATAGTCATACGTGCGAAGAGCATAGCCACGTCTTCAGCGTCACCCTCAACACGTCCGTCTGAGACGCTAATGTCTAGCTCATTTTTCTCCACACGATCAGCAATCTTTGCGGCTATGAATTGCTTAGTGCTTTGCTTTTGTTCTTCCTTTGTCGGGGGAGTATAACCCGGAGAGTCTTGCTGTTCATCTGAAGTATCATCGTCGTTGTCGCTGGTGAACTGGTCGAGTGCCATATGTTATTCTAGCTTTTCCAGATCCTCCACGGTCACGTCTGACTCGGGGAGGCGCTGTAGCTCCACGAGGAGACGCACCGATTTCTGTCCAACCTGGTCTGCGATGTACTCTTCAAAGTGTTCTTCTGTCTTGTTATGAAGTTCATCTAGCAGATCAACGAGGCTGTCAGACTCCACCTCGATGCCTTGCCAGTTAACCCAGAAGCGTGCGAAGTCTGTGTCGTCGTCGTACAGGCCGCTAGCTTCTTTGTCGTGGATCTGTACCATAGACCGCTGGACGTATTCTCCATCATCATCCTTGAAGTGGACAGCAATCCACTTGTGCTCTGGGAATATGTCAGGATCATAGTTTTCAGACGGATTAGTGGGAAGCGGGTCAAACATAGGCTCCCACTCGTCTCGGAGGATTCTGAACCTAATGCGCTCCAGCACTAGACCCTTCATCATCAGGTCTGCAGCATTAACTTTGAGCACCTCCTCGGTGTTAAGACAGTTCATCATAGCATCAGAGTTGAGCATTTCGTTGATGTACTGGAGCGACATCTCCACGTCGTCCAGCCTGCTATGGAACTCTCCTGGTCCAGATGGCTCAAAGAACTCGTGAATTGTCTCGGGCTCCGATACACTGATTACAGCGTTGAAGTAGCCTTGGTCTGTTAGGTTCATAGTTTGTTATACTGCGTTTGCCTGGTAAATTTTGAGACTACAGTCGACGCACACCCACTCTAACATAGAGTCACTGTCGTCCCTTGCTACCGTGTGAGTGTTGCTTCCGTCAGAACACTCAATGTTAGTCTTGTATTCTTTCATAGTTTGTTTTACCTCTTTTAGCGTTACCCGCCACCTACCACGGGGAGGTAGAGGTTTACAGGTGGCATAAAAGTGGAGTGTGTGCTAGGATTTAGATAAGCGGGTTCTCAAGTATGTCGAACGGAGAGGAGTGATTTTTAACTCTGTAGTCTGAATCTATTGTAAACGAGACTATATTGTAGTCTTCGTCCACGTAGATGTGACCTAGCACCTCAAAAGTAGTTCCTAAGTCATCTATGATCTGGTCGAACACTTGATCTAGCTTCTCGGGAGTGTCCTCCTTGAAGATAGTGGGTTCTTCTCGGTGCTCTCGGATGTCTATCTCCACGATTCCAGGAGGAATGTACTTGTTAGTTCGCTTCACTACCCTTGTCTTCTCGTGACCTCTGTAGTGACCGTAGTACGTCTGGGCTCTTGACTTCGAGTCTAGCTTCGGAGTGGTCTTAACCCAGTTGTTACTACCATCGAGATGCTCACGCCAGTACACCGTGTGTTCTGAGCCTAACCTGGGCTTGCTGAAACTATCCCAGTTAGGTGGAAGGAACGAGTCGTCAATCTTGCTTTTGTGACCGTCGCGTAGGTTCTCTACGATTGTGACTCTCTCATCTGGGTTGACTTCCACAATCTTGTAGACTTCTTTTCCCCTCGTACCTGGCTTCTCAAACTCTACGAGTTCACCAACTGCTTCTTCTGGTGTGTACCAGGTTTCTCTAACCCAGTTAGGCTCTCCGTCTCGTTTCCGATCTGCGTCTTCGGCTATGTGTATTGCTCTCATATTGTATTTATGTATTTCCCCCGTCCAGCGAAGCAGTCCCAGCTCTGGCAGCTAAAGGGTACTAGGGACCAAAAGAAGAAGATTATAATTAACGCTCGAAGTACTCTTCTGCTAGGTCATCATATCCGGCCTCGATCAACTTCCTGATGGCATCAAACTTGTCGTCTGTGACGGACACACTGACTGTGAAGTCTACACCAGCATCATCGAGTTTCTGTACTTCTTCACCAAGCGCTTTAACAGGCTTAACTCCATTACCTTCAGTTTGTTGAGGTTGGTTTTCAGAGTTGTCTTCGCTAACCTGCTTTAGTCCGTCTGGCTTGTATCGGTCTTTGAGCAGGTAGCTGTACCTGTTGTAAGCCGTTTGAATACTACCTCTATGTAGGCCTAGCTCATTGCCTACCTCAGTCAGGCTTTCTGTGTCTAGCTCCTCGAACGTCTTGAGGATGTTTTGTTGCCGATCAGTTAGATCTTCCCAGTTGTAACTTGTATGGTAGTGGAAGTCCGTGTCGAAGCCTGCGTCATCCCACTCTTTACACACTCTTTGCTTTGACACCCCTGCGGCTTCGGCAACCTGTTGTGCTTCGTCTGTAGTAAGTTGGTCGAACTTCTGAGCTGCTTTTCGTATTTTCTTGTCTAGGCTCATAAGATCTGGATCCTCAAAAACTGGAACTTTACGGTCGAGTTTGTAGCCGTCCCAGCCCGAGTGGTCTTTGTCTTTTGACTTGGTTATGTGTTGTCTTACGCTCGTTTCGTCTCTGAATGTCTCCTCACATAGAGGACACCCGTATCGGATTGCTGTTGCGTCTGCTTTCATAGTTGTCTCCGTGTGCCGTATGACTCCCGCTCCTACAATAGGTCTCGGTGACTGGCAGTCACGCCTATGCTATGAAGCACAGGTAAATAAAGTTAGTGTATATATGAGGGCTTATCTGGAAGCTAGTCGTACCAAGCCCTCAGTTTTACGGTGTCTCCGTCGTAGTCCTTGACCCCGAACTCATCAGCACTACCGAAGTAGTCGATGAAGTCAACTAGCATATCTGGCTGTGGAGGGCCACGATACTTGATGCCTTCAACCACTATCTTACTTGGTTCATCATCTAGAGTCACGACGTGACAGATGAACCTAGCCCGTGGGTGATTGTCTTGGAACTCGGAGAACCGACTGTACGGTACTGCTGTATTAGGTGCGGCTACAATATCTGCGTCGTGTTCGTCTATGATCGTATCGAGCTCTTCTTGGCGTGCTTGTGGAAGGTCGAATACACCTCGTTCTTGCTGCTCGTCAATGTCAAAGTCGTCTAGTGGCATTGTGTGGTATCACTCTAGCTCCGATGGCTGAATATCCTGTTGGAGCGATTCTGCCCTCGAAATAATGTCTTCAGGGGCATCTGCGTCCTGAAGAGCATCAATCAGTTGCGTCGAGTGGTACATAGCATCGTCTACGGCTTGTGCTTGTGATCTCATAGTTTCAGAGTTATCAACAGTTGTGTAGGTCAACTACTCCGGCTTTCATCACTTCTCCGCACTCGGTGCATCTGACTTTGGAAGCATCTCGTTGCTCCCACACAAACGGGTCTGGTGGTGTCATATTATGTCTTTCCCTGGTTCAGCAATCGCAACCCCACCTCGGGCAGGTATCAGGTACTAGGGGTCGTATAAATTAGTGTTCAGATGTATGCGGTGCTCTACGACCTGGCTTCCACAGATGCTCCGTTATCCCGTTCTAGATGAACTTCTCCGTGAATATCGGACACTTCCTCGCCGCCTTCAGCGTAAACCCTGAAGTTATCGGTCTCAATGCCCTCGGACTCCAGATGCCGAAGCATCTTTTTCACCGCATTATCGGACATTACTACTGCTTCTCGTGCGTCTGACGCCTTGACTTCTACGTGTACCGTGTATGAGGTACTGTATCCTTGTTCAGTCATATGTTCTAGATTGGGGCTCCGGGATTCTGGGGGCTTTGGTCCTCGTCGCTACAGCAGCAAATGTGTCTGGTAAACTCTGCGTCTTCGTCGTCATCTTCTATGTATCCTCCGCAGTACCCACACACCTTGCTAGCGGCGTACTCCCAGCCTTCTTCATTTACCATATCTTTGACTTCGTCTATGAAGTAGCCACGAATTCTGATATTCTTGTTTCTGAGAGTTGGTTCACCATCTGGGCCATCTACAATCTCGTAGTTGTTGGTCATAGGTCTTACCAGCCTCCGTCGTAGTCGTCCTTGGTGCGCTTCATCTCGTCGGGGTCGAACTCTTCGCCTTCGCGGGCAGGTTCAGACTCGCCGTCGTCAGTATCCTGCTCCTCCGTGACTGTACCAATCTGCTCAGCGATCTGGTCTAGGGTGTCGTCGTTGTCTGACATAGGTATCAGTTTACCACTCGTATGGTGGCTCCTTGGAGCCGACAACATCTCTACCTGAGATCTCGTCGGAGTCGAGCCAACTAGTGTTGCCGTTCTCCCACTCTACCCGATACATTACTATGAGGGCGTCAAGATCTACTACACGCTTCTTGATTACGCACCTCAACCCTCCGCTCAGGGATACTATATCTCCACGCTCGTATTCGGCCTGTTCTGCTATCAGGCCAGTGCTCATAGAGTCACTAATCATTCTATCTGTTGCCGTATCTCTTTGACAAGTTGGTCTAGCATAGGTTCACCAGTCTTTGCCTCGTGCTGAACAGCCGCTAGGAAGGCACACACGAGCATCTCACGCTCTCCGTTGAACGCCTCTTTTGCCCACAGAGCAGCCTCGTAACCGGCTGCTTGCTCCACCTCGTGACGGTGAGGAATATTTCTAGGGTGCTCTGGGTTTTCGATCTCAATTGTCGTGCTCTGCTGCTGGCTGTCGTCTCCCATCTCAGGGATGTAAAACGTGTCTCGGCTCATAGTCGGTTGACTACATCTTAGTACTGCCAAGCCCCAGCACCACGTCAAGGTGTGTAGTCACCGCTGGAGTAAATATGTGAAGACGTGTCTGTTAAACGATTCAGTTATGCTTCAAAGTAGATGGTATGACCTGCTTCGTGGGAGTTGGTGCCTGTCACTTCCCCACCCGCATCCTCAATGATGCGGATGGCCAGATCTAGGTTGCCTTCATCGACTCCAATAGTCATATTGGAGCCATCTAAGTCTACGCCGCTTGAGGCCCGCAACGTCTTCAGTATGGTGTCGTATCCAGACATAATCTACTCGTCCCTGTAATCCCAGTAGTGGCCCTTGTCGTCCTCATCAGTAGTATCCACACTGTCCTCGTCGCTGTAATACATCTCCTCCGACCAGGTAGCGTTATGCTTCGTCATAGCGCTTGGCCTCCGTGCTAGTCATAACCGGCTCATCTATGTACTGTTCGTCCTCGGCTACGTCAATACCGTCTGGCACTATCGTTCTCATAGTCGTTGTCCCAAGGTAGTGCTCCACTAACTTCCGCACCCTTCAGGGGCTCGCTGCTGGAGCATACAGGCCTGAGGCTCGTAGCCACGGATAAAAGTAATGTGTAACCTAGTCAGAGTGCTGTGCTAGCGTCAGAGGTCTGGGTGCCTGATGTGTCCCTCCTCGTACTCCTCCATATCTACAACCTCAACGAAGTCGAACTGGTTGAGTGCCTGTTGTCGTGCCTCCGTCTCCGACTCCGCCTCAACTACTGTGTGGCCTGTCCTACGGTCTGCCGTCCGGGTATAGACCCGGTACATATCTGTCTCTGTCATATGTCTACTGTAAATATCCCTCCTCCGCCAACTCCTCCACGGTGTGTGAGGAGCAGACGGCCAGTCGTCTGTGCTTCTCAAGTCGCATCTCCACTACCGAAGAGTCGTCGTCCTCGGAGGTGGAGCCACACACCTGACAGGTCCGAGACTGGTCTGGGCCTAGTCCAGGTGGGTAGTGAACTCGCTCCTCAATCCGCTGTATGTCCTCGGGATCATCCTCTAAGACCTCACGAGGATCAACCCCTAGCTGGTCCTGGGCTAGGTTACAGAACCGTAGCCAGCCTCGCTTAGACATCATACGGAAGAGGACCTCGTACTCCTGGTCGTAGCGCTCCTCGATAGGCCGTGGCTCGCCGTCCTCATCCTTGTCGAAGTCGTCCTCGACCCGTAGCCAGGTCTCGCTGTCGTCTAGGACAGCCATAGTGTCCCGGTGTAGGTACAGGTTACCCTGGCGGTCTCGGGCCAGGATAACGTAGGGCTTGCCGAAGTCGAGTCGGGTATGCCATCTAGCGGAGGACGAAGAGTTAGTCCCCGTAGACGTGGAAGTACCCGTGGAAGAGGAGGACGAGCCTCCGCCGTCCGAGGTGTCGCCTGTAAAGTCGTCTAGTGACATCTATATCCTAGGGTAGGTGGGAATCGCCCGCTCGTATAGCCGCACTCCACCCTCCGTGTCAGGGTGGAGGCGACCAAAAAAAGAGCGAGGCGTCTACGTGCTTAGTCGTCCGACTCCGAGTCGTCCTCGCGCTGCGCGAGGTAGGCCTCAATGTCGTCCTCGCTAGGCGAGAGCCAGTCTAGCATAGCCACCTTGTCGCCCTCGCCCAGGAGTGCCGCTAGGGGGATAGACAGGTCGGCGTAGAAGTCGTCCACCGAGGCATCCTTGCCCTTGAAGAAGTCGCGGATGGTGCCTCCCGAAGAGACGTGACTGTACGCCTCCGAGTGGTCTAGGGAGGAGATCTCGATGTACGAGACCGACTCGTCGCTGTCGTTAGTCGTATCCTGTTCCTCGTCGTCTCCGAAGTAGTCGTCGGCTGTCATCGTTGGAACCTACGCCCTCGCTAGGCGCATTTCGTTGTACGTCGCGGTTTGTAATAAAAGTAGTGTTCTAGCATCCTAAAACACCTAAAACACCTAATATCGCGTTCGCAAAGATATTTTTGCGATTTAGAAAATTTCTTTTTCCAAAACGCGCAAAAAACAAAACGAAACCGGAAAACCGGCCCGTTTTTGACCCCCCGGATTCCCCTGAGAATCCGGTAAATATATGGTGGTGGAAGACGTACTTTTTTGTGATGCTCTCAGTCGATGAGTACCTAGAACGGGAGCGGGCGGATGGAGAATTGTCCGAAGACACACTCCGAACCAGGGAGCACTACCTGAACAAAATAGATGAATGGTTCCAAGATAATCTGGATAAACCACTAGGCGAAGCAGATGTTGAGGATTGTGTGAGGTTCTTTGAGGACTTCCTAGAACCAAAGTGGAGACAGGACACTAACAAAAAGGTGGTCCGAGACGAGAATGGAAGATTTAAAGAAATGAAAACAGACGGTATGACCACGGACACCGCGAGGATATATTTCAATACTCTGCAGTCTTTTATGGCTGAAAAACTTGGTAGACTTGAAAGACGGGAGCAAAACTTTGATGAATGGTTTGAAGATATGAGAGGGGACATACCTGGGTCAGATTACAAGAAAAAAATGGCACAGTCCGACCCCGAAGTCTTTACTGGAGACGAATTGGCTAAAATTATGGAGCACGCAGGGGTAAAGTATCAACTGATATATAGTCTAATGTTGGATTCTGGGAGACGGCCAAAGGAAGTAGCATCAATTAAGATAAGTGACATAGAATTTGTAAACGGAGAGATTGAGTATGACATACTAAAGAAGAATCTACCTACACGTAAAACGATTAACGTAGATGAAGATGTTATGGAGCTGTTAAAGGAGTATATTGATAAAAAGGTAAGCACTGACCAAGAGTATCTGTTTGAAACCAGTTCTGAGCAAGGCTATCTTACCACGTCTGCGATGGGTAAAGCATTGAAAAGACACGCGGAGAGGGCTGGGGTAGATCTTGGTGATAGAAGCCTGAAAAACTTGAGACACACATACGTTACGTTCAGACGAGAGGCTGGAGATACATTTGCGGATATAAGCGAGGAGGGGACTCAAAACACTATTCAAGTGATGCAAGAGTCTTACAGTGGTAGAACTAGTAATAATGAGCATAGAAGCGGTATGGATGTGGTGAGAGGTGATGACAAATGAGTGACCAAGGCGAAAGAGCAAAGTCTAGAAATGACATATTTGCTTCAGCCATTAGTGAAGCAAGAGGAATACAGATACTTACAGGGAATGAGTGTGCTAGGGCAAATGATATTAGAGTGGGTGCTTATGAAGTATTAAATGATGGAGAAGATGTTGATGAATATGCAAAAGGTAGAAGAGTAAACTTAAAGTTCTACATTGAAGATGTTAGATTTGATGAACAGAAAAATGAAGATCTTACAGAAGTGACAGTATTTATGACACCAGAGCAATTCAACATAATGTGTTCACTAGAAATAGACGCTGATAAAGAAAGAGAATACAGTTTTTCAAAGGTACGAGGAGATTCATCTGACTAAGAATTGAACCACAAAAAGGTAATGTGTGTACTAAAGTCTAGAAAGACTACCAGAGTTTAATAACCTTTGAACACACAACTACATACCGACAACAGATATGACTGATCTATCCGGCACTCCAGAACAGAACAAAGTGGAAGGAGTACTAATCAATGCAGAACCAAAGATATCAATAGTAACTAATGAAGAACTAAGAGTCGACTTTGTCCAGCGGTCGGTCAATGCTATTAATAAGCCTGAGTTCCTTGACTTCGAGGAGGAAGGTAAAGCACACAAAATAATACTAGACTCAGACAGGGTAAGCCTCGCTGAGGTTAATTCTATACGAGATGAATATATGCAGCTCAGTGGAGATGATATGTTTTCTGAGTTTGCTATGATTAAAGCCGAAATAGAGATAGAAGGTAAATTTACTGGAATAAAGCCTATTGTCAGGGGCTCAAGAATCAAAGGTGATGTGATTGTTGAGATTGACAATGGAAGAACAACTGAACGAGAACTGTCAAAGCTGAAAGGTCCATCTATGGACATTGTTAGAACCAGAGGCAAATATGTTATATCTGACCAGTTTCCATCAGGCATAGTGCTAAACCAGTTAAACTCTGAAGGAATAGCAAGTGAAATAGCCAATAAGACTAACGCTAGAGAAAATGATATAACTTTTGCAGCTAGGGCTGTCACTACAGATGTTACTGATACATTTGGACTTTGAGCACACAAATGGACCTGAAAAACAACGTAAAGCACTTCAGCATCAAGTGCCCAGAATGCGATACAGCAGAAACGCTAAAAGTAGAAACAAACCCTATGTTCTATATACAGATAACAATAAACATAGATGTGTCAAAGATGGAGTGCGACAACTGCGGCTACGATGGAGAAGCATACGGTAAAGAGCTAACTTATAATGACAAGAAATAAATCTACATTAGAAGCTTTCATACAAAGCACGATTAGGTATGGGTTATATGTCGGAGGGTATGGGGTGATGGGGGCCATATTTGGTATCTACGCTGGACTGATGGGAGCACTTGCTGGTTTGATTATTGGCTACAGTTTAAGGCGATCATTAGAAGCAATGTTGGCTTTTGGTGCAGTGGGTTGGTTGGGTACAATCTTATTATGTTCAATAGTCGCATCGGTTATGGGAATAGTTGCAGCCATATCTGACCATTTAACTAAGAGATCTACCAAGTAAGACTAACGCTTATTGTCTGTGGCGTACAAATTATACACAATATGGTCGTACCCGAAAATGATAGACAAAAAAGACTGTCTTCCTTGGCGCTTGCTGTTTCAGGTGCAGCTTCATTTGGAATTATGGCTGTTCTAGTTGTAGGTTGGGCTTTGTCTACTGCCCATACAGCTGTAGCTGTTCACCCTTGGCTAAAGTATGTAGGGATTACCACTGCAGCTAAAAATGGACAGGCTGCTAACTGGTTGTTCTATCATTATCCATTTCTAACATACGTGCTTGCAGTAATGCTCTCAATTATGCCTGCTGGGGGAGTAGCTGGACTAGCATCACAACTGTCGATTATAGCACTGCAAAAAGCTGACAGCTGACTATGACTGCTCGTCCCAGTCTTTAATTTTTGTCTGTGCAGGGTTCATCTTATCAGCCTGTTGTTGGGCTTTCCTCTGTATCTTCTCCCAGTATATGAAAACACTGATTGTTACAGCTATGCCTAGGATATATCCAACGTCTGTCCCCAGCAGTTGAACTGTTTTAATTGCTGCGTAATCTCCAACAAACTTACCAACTAGCACAGCTCCTAGCATCTCTCGGCTAAATAATGTTTCTATCCGTTTCCTAATCTCTGGGCTCTCGGAGTACGGTAATATGTTTGTTATTCTGCTTTTTAGGTCCATACTATACACTAGAGTCTCCCTACATTTATAATTAATGACGTGTAATGTTACTGTATGGTAGATGTAATAGGGAAGTTTGAAAGCACAAGCTTTGAACAGCTCAACAGAACAGTAGTTGATAATGCGATTATATTTAAAGCTACTGTTAGCCCACAAGGTCAGATCACAATCCCAGCTCGTGAGGTCGAGTCTTCAAACGTAACAGTCTCAGAACCACTTAGACTGTATGTAGCAAGGGTAAATGCAGGAGATAAAATACTTAGACGTGACAGAAATATATTCGTTAAAGAGCCGACAACCCAAAGTAGAGTTACAATCCCTCAAGGCATAAGAGAATCAGCTGGGGTACAACCAGGAGATACAGTTCAAGTAGTAGCATATAACCCAAGGGCTTTCAAAGGAGCTGTGACTAACCCCATCAGATCACTTATATCTGGAAGTAGTCGTGGGGGTAGCAGATCAAGAGATGATGTTGCTGTAGAAGGAGATACAGCTGAGTTTGTCGCCCCTGTCCCAGAATTTGGGCAAGTTTCAATTCCAAGTGAAGTGATGGGGAAGCTTGATCTTGTTCAAGGTGATAAGCTGTCAAAGGTTGAAATGGAAAACATATCTGGAGATGACCCAGACCAAGGGAAAACAGCTACTATGAGAAATGTAGAAATAAAATCAAGAGATAGAATAACAGTAACTAAGTCTAAGCAAGATGAACTTCACCTTGCCAGGAAAGGCGAGGAAGTGAAGTTTACACTGACAAAGTAGCTAGCACAATGCACTTTCAGCACACACATTTAATACGTCTTGAGACGTGTGGTGTACTATGAGATATCGTGATATTGTATCTGAGCCTAAGGTTATGTCTCAGCAAACGATAGGTGAGCAGGGCGATGACATAGTTGATAAGCTCACAGTTAAAACAGAAGCCCGTACACAGGTCAGAGCTAAAACTAAGGTAAGGCGTCACTTGAGACTTGAAGACCCTGTAGTCAAAAACATACTGAACCCATCGGTAAAAGACGTAAGCGAAACTGAGCAATCTACACTTTCACAGTTTTTCCCAGGCGACGTAGACACAAAAGAATACTTGATAGAAGTCATAATAATCCGATAGCTATGCCTGAAGGACCTTTGGGGCAAGTAGAGATAAGAGGACCGCTCTCGGATGAAGCTTGCCGAATGGTAATCTATGCCAGGGGAGTAGGTGTGCCAAGGGATCAACAGAAGCGGTCTCAAATAGTTATAGACCTTGTGGACAACATATCTCAAAGTGGAGCAGTTAACACTAAGTCTACAGGGAAGCTAGTATATGCTAATATACCCACCGGGAAGAACATAGTTGAAGTAGCGGTAGGGCTTAGAGACGAAACATATATTCCAGACCAAATACAACGTAGCTACAATACAGTAAGAAATGAAGTTGAAAACTTGGACAGTGTTACTAGAATAAGTATGTCACACATATCGTGTGGAGAACCAAAAGAAGTGCTGGAGTCAAAAGCATCAGCCACGAGGTTCTAACTTATGATAAATGGTCCACTTGGCCTACCCAGACCTCTAGTGAAGATGAAGGTACTCATAAGCAAGCGTACTTCAGATGTTGATGTAGTTGGAGTAGGGCCACTTGGTAAAAAGCGCCCACTTGTATCAGCCCCAAGGGGAGCTCCGTCAGAAGAAAGAGTCGATAAATGTATGCAGAGTGACGGAGCACACAAATTTGCAGAGGGGCTTGAGAAAAATCCGTTCGTGACTCCAGATCAAATAGAGTCTGCCACACGGGCTTGGTGTAAGGGGATACTTACATCCACAAAGAGACCGACTCGAAACCCTGCAGAGTCGCTACCTCAAGAGCACGTACCTCCAGAGGGCGATGTTATAGATGTTGAAGGCGAAGTCATTGATACAGACGGTCAAACTGAGGAGATAGAAGGGCTACCTGATGTCCCCAGAGACTTGCCAGGTGAAGTAGACAATGGCTAGGGGTCCGTTTAACTTCCCTAGAGTCACAAGCATAGGCCCGTTTGCTGAGTCAGAGGCTTCACAAGAGTTCAAACGTGAGACTGACCAGCATAAGATAATGAGTCTCTTTCTCAACCGTGAAATTATGTCTATACACGACTTGGAACCTGAAAATGCTCTCCACGTTGATGCAAAGTTGGTAGTCCGTGAGGAAGTGGATGAAGATGCCAAAGGCCCGCTTGAGACACTACAGACTGAGCTTGAGCTTATGAACAGAGATACAGATGTAGCATCTATGACGTACTGGATGAAAGAGAATATATGTACTATCACTGGTGTTGAAGTCAAAGAAGACTTTAGAAATATGGGCATTGCTACTACGTTAAAAAGACAAGAGCTTGAGCATATGGAAGAGCAAGGTGTTGAAATAGTATATACAGATGTCATAAGCGAGGGTGGGTATAGACTAGCAAAGAGAACAGACTTCAAACCAATACATCAAGCAGATCACTTAAGAGGTACTGACGCTCAACTTACGTTTCAGAACAACAGAGGTATGATGTTTAACTACCTCTAAATTTTATCCGTCTTAGTGCTTGTTGGGCTACTTGGGTTCAATTTGACTTTTCTCTTGGCTCCACAATTGCTACAATACCTCTGAGGCATATCGAGTGGGTCACTTATTCTTGTACTTCTTCCGCATTCTGGACACTCCATCTTTGGTTTTGCCATACTAGTGCTTGTGGTATGGTGATAATTAAAGCTTTGGCTTATCCGAAGTGTATAGCACAGAATGTGTCTTTATATTGCTTGACCTCGTTATTGTGAACTATGCCAGAAGGACCACTGGGCTTTCCAAGAGTTACGGACTTTGGCCCTTTTACTACCTCAAACAAACACACAATTAGTGATGAGAGAATTAAGAAAAGTGTATCTAGACTCGACACAGAGTTTGATATAGTAGACAGAAAGAACAATAACCCATATCCTAAGTGGGATAGAGAAGATACAAGACAGTCAGGTGTAACGGGTCTATGGATAAGAAATCAAGATGTAATGGTGATAGAACCCAGAGGTGGACCACTACAGAAAACACACAGAACATTGCTAGATGAACTGTACCTAAAATCACAAAACAGTGATAAGACTATAGAGTATATACCTTGGTCTAGTGTAAAAACAAGGTCATCTATATCTGCTGACGAAGGGTGGTTTGCAGACCTAAATGCTACTGCAGGGAGTATTCTTAGCAACAACAATAGTATGAGGGCAGAAGCAAGACCTTACGATGTGTGGCCTATGATATACACGCTCTGGATGACAAATCATCCTCACAGTACTGTAACTACTTACAAGTATGGAGATAACGAAACAAGTTTCAAACTTGCTAACGCATATGAGCATCTTGCATTTGCTCTTGGAGGACTGCCGGAGCCAAAGATTAACAGGGTGAAATAATATGCCTGAAGGACCGCTAGGAGCCCCACGTCTTACAAATGTGGGTCCTTTATCTCGCATTACTAAGTCAGAAATGAGATCAAATTGGGAAGAGTGTCCGTCTTCTGGAAAAGATGGTGAAATATGTAAGATGGTGAAAAGGATAGCAATTCAAATACTTGAAGACCAAGAAGCATTTCCTGAGTATGAGACACTTCAAGACATAAACTCTGGAAACTGTCACAATCTAGCCCGAATACTAGTAAATACCGAAGTCGGAGACGGGGTTGACGTGTTGAAAGCCGGATACGGCTACCACGTATGGGTAGAGTATGAAGGAACGCATTTTGACGCTGAAACACCTAGCGGGGTTGATGATTATAAACAACTTTCCTTCTTTGACAGAGTAAGTGAGAATGTAATACTTAAAGATATAAGAAGAAATGTGCCAAAGGAAGATGAGCCCGAAACACTAGATGAGACAATTGAGAATGTTACAAAACTCTATAAAGTTGGCAAAAATGTTGAAGTTGATGAGGTGTTATAAGTATGACTAGAAATGAAGTGACTTCATTAGATGAAGTCATCAGCATAATGGAAAATACAGTGGCAGAGATAGATAATGAAATAGGAGCTGGTCAGCCCCCAGTATATGCAATTAAGTCTCCAGAAGGCAGGCCATTTGCGGCTGCCTCTCTTAACCCAAATATAGACCCGTATCCAGAAGAACAGTCTGGTGACTTAGGCGAGCGTTTAGTAGACAATGACCCGTTCCTAGCTGAAATTGAATCTAGCATAATATTTAACAAACGCTTAGAGCCTGGACTTTCTAATGTAGGACCAAGCCGTGAGTTTTTCAGGTGGCTAAGCGCTCACGAGTACGGACACCACGTATCTCACAAAGACAGCAAGTATATCGAGAGGGCATTTAATGCTGGTATAGTAGAGTTCAAACTGATGGCAGCGGAGACCTTTGATATGTTACCAAGATATGAAGGTGATGTGTTTGAGCTGTTCAAAAGACTAAATGAGAACGAGCTACTCATTAGACTACCTACAAAAGGTGCAGTGATAAACGAGATTGAGACTGATGAGAATGTAAATGAAAGATTTGCTCAGTTGTTTGGAACAGGTTATTCAGATATGAGACCAGGAGCCGCAGCCACTACATCGAGTGCTCTTTTATCTCAAGCAGGTCTATTCTGAACCCATAAGGTTATACCATCCGGTGTCTTTAGTATGCACTATGACTGAAGGACCTAGGGGCAATGACAGACTTACGTCTGTAGGCCCATTCACCTACGATGAGACAAAGCCTCCAGAAGTGCCTAATGGCTTTGAGCCACCATCTGACATTACAAACGCTCTTGGAGACATAAGATGGTGGCAGAACTGGAAAAACAAAGATATGACTAACTACGGTTTTACTGGTATCTATGGGGTAAACCAAGATAGACTTATTATAGACAACAGACTTGCTGAGTATGACCCAGAGGCCAAGTCTGGGCTTTACACACACGATGATATGGTGAGGGATATACTCACTAAAAGCAGCATACCAAGGTTTCCAGAGCTGGCCGTTCCCGCCGAAGGTGGTGGGATACAAATGGGTGATATGATTACTTTCACTGCTGAAATACCAAATCCCGCTGGTGGAGCATTTATTGCTACGGATAGGCTAAACAGCGATAAAGATCTCATTGAGAAGGGCGACAGCCGTATGACACCAGAGTACTTCTACAAATATGTGTACGCTCTTAAGATGCTAGACTTCCCTGACAACACAATCACTACAGTCGAGCACAAGCTTGGTGAAAGACTTTCACAAATATTCACTGCTGAACGTAAGTTTGAACTGAAAGATGCGTATGCAGAGTTGATGTTTGCCGGTTTTGACCCAGAACCTAAGATTAGCCCCGAATAAGAACTTCAGATATAGCCAATTTTATATCAATGTGTGGCATACTTTAAGATATGGCTCAAGGACCTCTGGGAGGACCAAGACCAGGATCCAACTCGACGCTTAGAATGGTAATCGTAGAAAACCCAGTTCCCGTGAAAGGAGACACTGGTGTATTCCCTCAGAAGATCATAAGAACTGGAGGCACTGAGGAAAACATTATTAGCGACATTGCTGGACGCACAGTATTCAGGGAACGCGATCTGTCTGTAGACATTAAGTCTAGCTTTCAGCGTGGACTTGGTCAAACTGACAGGTTTATCATTAAAGCAGACGTAAGCGGTATGAGACCGGAGTCCATTGATAATGCAATTGATAAGCTAGTAGGTGCTGGCTACCAGTTCTCAGTTGTAGAGTTTGAATAAGTGTATGAGAAGACCTTTTAGTGATAAACGCCCACTAGGGCCTCTGTTTAGCGATACAAGTGAAAACACTATACAGTCTAGACTCACTCCTGGCATAAGAGATGAGATAGGCTTTGAAGACGGTGGAAATGTAAAGATGTACTTCCACCCAAGCCAAGATATGAGCGAGCTACGCAATGGAGAAGTTGCTTTGTTCATTACGTCTCCTCCATACAACGTAGACTACGACTATGGAAGTGTAAATGACGCAAAGCCATACTCAGATTATATGTCTTTGCTAGCTGAAGTATTTACAGAAGCATATGATAAGTTGATGCCAGAAGGCAGACTCTGCGTGAACATTCCTACAATAGATAAAGCTCAGGGTAGCCCTAGTGGAGGCAACATACCAGTTGCTGCTGATCTTACTAATATGCTGGTAGATGATCCCTCGTTTGGTAATAAGTTCAATACTCCAGAAATTAACCAGCTCAAGCGCAGAACAGATTACTCGCTATACGAGCATATAATATGGAACAAGGGGAGATTTGGGCGTGACACTGCGCTAGGCAGTCTACCAAGACCATTTAGGTTTCAACACGAAATAACACACGAGTCTATACTTATATTCCAAAAACCAGGCAAGAGAAACTTAGACTTAGTTAGCAACAAACGCATAGAAGCGTCAAAGTTAGACTCTGATTGGTTTTCTGCAAGTACTGGAAGCCAATTTCAAACTAATGCTAAAGACAGCCTCTGGAACATCAGGCCATCTAATGACGTAAAATTAAACGGAGAGAAAATACCTACTTTCCCAGAAGAGATCCCACGCAGACTCATTGAGGGACACTCATTTGTGGGTGATATTGTAGTAGACCCGTTTGCTGGTGCTGGGACTACACTTAAAGTCGCAAAAGAGACTGACAGGCTTGGTGTTGGGTATGAAAAGAGGTCAGACCTTAAGCCTCTAATAGAAGATACTGTTGGCGAGCGTGTCTGAAGTATGAACCTATAAATATTTACCCGTAGTATCTAAACATATGGTTGAAGGACCACTAGGATTGCTTGAACGTGGAGACAGCCTAAACGGCCAACACAGAAAAGCAGTTGATGAAGGGTTCAATCGAGCCGAAGTAAGACTTGATGGAAGACTCCATATCCACGAGAACAGTAACGGAACTAGAAAAATTCTGGTTGATGGACCTATGGGAGTAACTAGCGTCAAGACCAGAATCGTGAGAGCACAGATCAGAGGAAAGAGCGACCTTGGAAGATAGTTATGCCAGAAAGACCATTCGCAGATAAGAGGCCAGTTGGACCGTTTGCTCAGTCAGGCGAGTTTGCTGATAGATTCTTAGGCAATGAAGATGAATCCACTTTCTCACCCCAGGATGAAGGTGTGATTCTTTGCTATGTGGGAGAATCAACAAACACAAACCCACGAGAAGCGGCTGATGCCGTTGAGTTCTTCTTGGAGAATGATATGCAGGACTTTGTAGGTATGTTCCCTGAAATGGTTGGAACTGCTGAAGATCCTACACGTGGAGGTGATATGGCTGCTGGTGTTGTGCAGTACGCTGTAGCTGATGTGCCTGATACTGGAGTAACTGTATCGCAGGTTGAAGACGCTATTGATAGGTTCCTAAGAACAGAGGGTCTCCCAGCTAACAGAGTTACTATATACAACACTAGTATGGGCGTCTGAGTGAGGTTTATGATGGACGCCCTAGCTGAAAAAACTAAGAGGTTCTTTATTGGTATAACCATCATATTCACTATGGTAGTCTTTGCTTTCGTCCAAAGTTTAGTTAAAGCTGCAAAGTCTGCATATTCCGTAGTTTCGTAGCATACTAACATTTATTTGGCTTGGTTGTGTATATTTTTGACACACAAGCAAATGGAGGCATACGTTAGACGACTATTTGTAGAAGCAGCTGGTACAGCTCTCCGTGCCAGGGAGAAAAAGATAGCTACTGCACTAAACGCATACTTTAAAGAAGACAATGAAGATGTAATATATCTAAAGTCTAAACACATATCGGAGAAGCTCAATGGTATCTTGACCCCTAAACAAATAGGTCAGGGTATGAAAGAGCTTCAGAGTAACAGTCATAAATACGACGTTAAGGTAAGTAAAAGAGCATACAACTCCGCAACAGTATGGCAAGTAGAAACATAAGCAGGCTCCGTGAGGGTGTAAGCAGACTTGGGAGTGTTCTGCTACCAGCTCGTGTGTCGGAACTTGTATATACAAGTAAAAGGGATATTAATGTTGACTATGGTTCTTTGGACTACGAAATACACGTCCCTACCTACAATGAAGAGTACTTAGTTGAAGAAACGCTTGAGTCGCTAGCAGTCCAAGAACCAGTCCAGAACGGGGACGTAGATATAGTGCTGGTAGACTCACACTCTGATGATAATACTGTAGAGCTTGCTAAACCATACGTTGATAAAGTACTTATTGCTCCTATGGGCAAGCTATCTGCAAGAAATTATGCAATCAAAGCCAGAAAGCCAGACGTTGTTATATCCGCAGATGCTGGAGATGTATACCCTAAAGGCTGGGTAAACGAGATAGCAAAGCCGTTTGAGGACAACGATACTGTAGCATCGTATGGTCCAGTCTACTCTAAAGAGCGGATGTTCAAAAGACCGCAAAAGCTAAAGCACTCCATAGTGAACATATGGAATCTTCCGGGCAATAACTCAGCTATCAGGGTAAGCGCTTTGGAAGATGCGGAAGGCTTCCACACGGATCTTGACGAACAAAAACTACTCCACGTACTCCTTGAAGAGCAGATAATGAAGAAAATGGAGCTTTCTCTCAGAGGCGATGTTAGATTTAGGTCGTATGCTGGTATGTATAAGTGCCAAAGAAGAAAAATGCTAAGCTCAGAGCGGACTGATGGATACGAGAGGGAAATGGGGTCTGACGAGAGATTCTAGGTCTACGACACATTTAATGCCCTGAAACACGTATAGTTTTGTAATGAGAGTCGCAGCTAAGTCTTCTATTGATATATCTGAGTCACTCACATCATTCCTGCTTGCTGGTCATATCCACCACACTAAAGAGTGTGACCCGCTATTCGAGAATCGTATGGATCACGTAAATACAGCAAAATACACAATAGCAGATGTTTATCTTCCCAGGGACAAAGTTGCATTTGAAGTAAAGTCCAGAGAACACGGCACATCAGCACTCAAAGGTGTTATACAGGCATCCATATATCTTGAACAAGCAAACAAGTCAATACTGGTTATGCAACGTCCCCGGAGACGGAGACTAGCAGAAGTACTAGAAACGATGTGCGAATCGTTTGGTGTAGGGTTGATGTGGGTTGTTGGTGTCCCTTCCATATGCTCCGAAGATATTATAAAGTCAGCTACTGGCGGAAACGCAAAGCCGTTTAGAATGTGGAAAGAAAGACGCTACACTTCAACCAGAGACGCAATAAAAGCAAGAAGTAGAACCGAATACATAGATGAATACATAGATACGCTGGAAGAGGTCGTGAAAGAGAAGAGTGATAACATCTTTGAGTATGCTGTAAGACCAAAGCAAAACGCAAACGGGCTATACACAAAGTTTGCTGAATAAAAGCATCTCCGATATGTTTATAATCCATTAAGCCCCAGCTATAGGTATGGTAATAAACACAGAGGTCGAGGACTACCAGAAAGACGGGGACGACGTTATCGTGAAGGTGAGGGTTTACAGTTTAACAGTAATCCCTGACGAATTTAGAGAGATCCGGGCTAGAGCTAGGGCATTAACAGCTACTGGCTTTGCGTCAAGCGCAGCAGGTGTTCTAGACGACGTGGAACTCAGTGAAGTTGATAGACTTACCAGAACGTTAGATATGGTAAGAGAAAACGGAAATGAGTACGTCTACACCGTAATGGTAGACGTTCCTGTGTAAATTTTAGCTCAAATGCAGTAAGTTCTATGTATAGAGTTGCCACACATTTATAATGGTGGGTGGCGTTAAACTATATGTAGCACTATGTTGGAGCAAATACCTCCAGAGATCATAGCGATAGTAACGCTTTTGGCTGGTGCAGCAGCTGCATACTTCAGGAATGAACAGAAGAAGGCAAAGTCAAAGTACCTGAAAGCGGAGTCAGATCTCCGTGCGTTCCTCAGAGAGCAAGGTATTTTCCCTAACCCTGAAACTCAAGAAATAAGCCGTAAGTTTATTGACGACGCACTGGGAGAGAAAATAGATGCTTATGATGGAAGCGCAGTACCAGTAAGAACAGTCTTCTCGGACGGCACATACTACGCCCCTAAAAATGAGGAGACAATGGAAGAAGCAAGAAAGTTCAACCTGTTTGAGTATCTTCCGTACAGACCTGCATTCTTTGACTGTGAGAACTTTGCTATGGCATACGCTACTTTGTCTGCATTCTTGTGGGGCACAAACTGTGTTGGAGTAGTATTTGATTGGAGTGCTGGACACGCATACAACATTATAGTGTATGCTAACGGTACTGTTCAACTGTACGAGCCTCAGGAAAGCCAAGTGGTAGAGTTTGGAGATACACTTGTAGGGACTGATTCAGACTACAAGCTCAATAACGGGCTTGTGTTGCTTTAATCTCTCCTTACACCTTGTACGACTTGAGTTCCCTGTTCAAGTCTGGCAAAACCCATTTAACAGTCCACGTCGTAACTGTATGTGAAAGCATACCAAAGGGGTTGCCAATGGCACTAGATGACTTTACTAGCGACGATGATGAAGACAGATTCCAGGACAAGCCTGAGAATTGGAGTGAAATAATAGAAGAGCTAAAAAATAATGAGCCTCCAAGTAATGCAGAAAGCTGGATAGAACACGAGCCAGGTGTTCCAGACTGGCTAGGATTTATAGAATGGGAAGATTGTGAGGTAGATGAGTCTGACTTTGATGAGGATGATGACTCCAATATGCTCTATGAGACTGGAGAAGCTATAAAAATTAAAGTCACTGGTGTAAATAGCACACGGATTGTGTGTACTAACCCCGTAGATCTAGGGAGAATGAGGTAGCTATCTGTATTCCTGCTTATCACTTCTTACGGCTTCAGCAACTTGAGTCGCGTCACAACACCCTCCTGCAGAGCTCATCCTAGCTTCGATTTTGTCCCTGTGCTCTTCCAACAGTGGCGAGTCACCAAGTCCACTGTCTTCTTCACCACTGATCTTATCAACGAGCTTCTTAACTCTTTCTCCAACCATACAGATAGATGTACGACACCCAGATTTATATAGCTTGCTGTTGTTCTTGCTAATACAGACATATGGTAAGGCCTAACCAAATCATTAACTCCAACATAGACGGAGGAGAGCTTACATTTATTATGTTTGCTCAGTCAGAGAAACAGGTTAAACGCAGAGTTGTTCTCATCAATTTCCCTATGAGAATATCAAGCATAGTGTTTGGAGATAAAACCGCTGATGACTATGTTACAGAAACCAAGCTTATATTAGAAGGTAATGTAAACAGATATGCCGTTACTGTGGAGCTTCCATAATGAAAAGAGTCATACTCAGTGACTTACACGCAGGGTGGGACAAGTCCAACACAGAGGAGTTCATAGACTTCATTGAGTATGCTAGTAACAGTGACATAGACGAAATTGTGCTTGCTGGAGATATATTTGATATGTGGAGGCAGGGAATATCTACTATATTCATCGAATTTAGCAACGTAGTGTCCAAAATAAGAAAAGCATCAGTAACTGGCACTAATGTTGTGATGATACCTGGAAACCACGACTGGAGACTAGCTGAAACAGATGAATCCTTGTTTTCCATAAGACCTTGGAAAACAAAGACCCAACATAGGTTTACTAGTGGAGGTGAAAAGTTTGTAGTGATCCACGGCCATCTTCACGACCCTGTAAACGGGAATAGCAGACAGAACGAAGCACTATGTGTTACTGATGATGAGACTGCTTCTGCAATGGACTCTTTTTGGAATAAGATTGTATCTAGATCAGTTGCATTTGATCTACTCTCTCCTAGACAGCCGTTGTTGACAAGACCTAGCATCAGGTCACTTGAGCATTTGTCCGACCCTGGTGTGCTTTCAAAAGACGATGGTAGAAATATAAAGGATGCTATAGTAGAAAGAATTAAGAGAGAGTACGATGACTATGTGATCTTCGGCCACACACATCTCCCTGAGAAAGAAGACACATATGCTAATTGCGGCAGCTGGACTGCTAAAGAAAACACATACATTGTAGTTGAAGAAGGCGAAGTAGAGCTAAAGCGGTGGTCTGGGGACGGTTGACGTACCCTCAGGATACCACAAACCGGGGGTAATCCGGTTTGAAAACGGCAGGTGCAGGCGTTGAAACGGTCGTTTTCAACTATCTGAGCTTCAGTAATAATCCGCAACCACAAAACGTGTGGGGGTCACGCCGTTAGAACACAGTTCTAATGAGTAGATCAGTGTTACTATCTAATCACTGAGCGCTATTTCGTATCTGTATGTATCCCTTGCTGGTCTAGTTTTCACACGCTCTACTCTTCTAACATCGAAGTCATCTGTCCAAAGCGATGTTACCCCTGTACCAGCGTCTATCATAGATCTAAACCTTGCTTGGCTTTCGATGATTGCGTTTGAATCTATAGTGTATACAATCTCATTTTGCTTTATTTCTGTGTTTGAAACGCTTGCGTCAGCCCCTGCTCTCGCTGGTAAGTAATCCTCCAAAGCCCACACAATAGAAGTCCCAATAGCACCAACTAAAGTTCCGTTCTGTAAGTTCTCATTAGCTGGCTGGACTCTTCTGTTATTGAGTCTCTGGTCAATTCTATCTCTCAGGCCAACACCTGAGTCTTCAAGCCTATCAGATATTGCTTGAATTCTCTCCTTTGCGTTTATGCGACTTCCGTAAGTGATTTCAGAGCCACTGTAACCCATTGTATCTCGTGTCTTCAGTACGTTACCGGGGTATATAAAAGTGTGTGGGGGATCTCTACCAGCTAAAGCTCCCTGAACTCCTTATCAGTTAGACTGTAATATACATCCTCAGACTGGGTTTTCATAACTAAGTCGCTCAGCCTCTTCTTATATGCGTTGTTATACACAACTACAATCTCGTAGCTAGGGAAGGATGAGTCAAACAAGTTTGTCTTATCCATTATATCCTTCAGCCGTCTTTGAGTAGCTGATGGGACAAATCCTAGGTTTGTACCGGAACTTTTTATGGATATTAGCATTGACAGAGGAGTATCTTGAACTGTAGCTTCTCCTTCAGCCCAAGGTCCAAAGACTGCAATCCTACCAACTGATATATCTGATTCATCCAGGTCTGACGGTACTGGGGGATCGTCAAATGCTTCAGACAAGGCTTGAGTTATATTATCGCTTATAACCTGCACCAGAAAGTCTTTAGACTGGAAGTCGTCTATTGACGCACCTGAACCAGACACATCGGGCTCTTGAATACCATCTGGCTCAGGTTGCGACTCGGACTCTGAACCAGCGCTATCATCAGGAGACACATCATTATCATCTATAAATCTGTCTGCTCCAGTTGGCTCTATGTCAATGCTGGTTCCCTCTTGCTCGTCATCAAGATCTTCGTCCTCAAGCAGTTCATCTAGATCAACACCCTCGTCTTCATTCTGGCTGTCGTCTTCTTCCCCCACACCTTGCCTGTCTGGGCTTGGTTCTTCAGTGCCACCAGGGTCAATATCTAGATCATCTATATCCTGGGTACTCTCACCATCATATACATCTGGGTAGTTAGCAGCATACGGATTATTCCAAGCATCTTTTGCGGAGCTGTAGTCTTTCTCCTTTCTTATGAACGTCCGTGTTCTGAACTCGCTAGGTACAGGTATATCATATTCAGATTGTGGGACTTCTTCTCTCTTATATCTTTCAACAAGTCCAAGATCTTCAAGCAGCAATAAATATCTATACGTGGAATCATAGTCCCCAGCTGTCCTATCATAGGTAGCTGAGTTCTCTATCTTTATCGTTCGGGCTTTGAGATAAGTCAGGAAAAACTGGTAATTCTTGTGTATGTTGTTGATGAAGTCGTCTCCTTGGACTGTTAGCCATCCTTCTATCCACCTCCCTTTTACTGGGACTGCACCACCTGTTATGGATAAGTCAGTTCTTGGCTCAATAAACTCATTCACCAACTGTTCTTCATAGTCGTATACTTCTCTGAGTGCTACTGTCTTTATGGAACCACTTGAGTTTACTACAACCCTTTCCTCGCCACTGACTTCCCTTATGTACCTATCAAGTATGCCCCTTACAGCTGACATTACTTGGCTCTTGCGATTGTGGCTAAAACATTACTGTTCATCTGGGAGCCAACGATTTGCTCTATCTGCATTATGTCCTCGTGTGTTATATCAGGCCCTCTAGAATGAATTACTACAGTGAACCCTCGTTGCTTGTTCACAAGTACGTCCATATCGTCTTCAGATACAGACAGAGCAGTTTCATTTGATATAGTAGCACTCATTGTCTCAAGAGATGATGGTACTTCATCAAAAGTGCCGTCAGTCTTGACTACTATATCCTGGTGTCTTTCGCCCATAGAACTGAATGGTCCTATAGGCCTTTTATCTTTGAACGGTCTTTTCATATTACATCCCTATAATTACGACTTTCTTCAGGCTGCTACTGGTACTCATTTGGGAGACTGCTTGCTCCACCTTTTCTCTCCAGCTCTCTAGATCAGAATAAACCATCTGATTGTCTGTGGTAACAGATATAGCTTCACCCTTCACATCTGGGGCCACAAGAGTTTCTCTGATATCTGCCGTGGGTGGAGCATTTTGCATCACTACATTCTTCATATCTTCCATAGTTGCATCCCTGCCTACGTCGAACCTGAAGTTGAACTGCAGCTCATTTATACTCCCCATCTGTGCTACTGGCCCTATGATTCTTTTGTCAGCTAGTGGTCTTCTCATTCTTCTAGCTTAAACTCAATATTCTCTACTCTGAACTCAGGTGCGGCTAGTCCTACTACCCTATCATTTATCATATCTATCATACTGTCCATCTCGCCTGGCGAGAGTAATTCCTCAGCTTTAGCTTTACAGAGATACTTATCACCCTTATATGGGCTTTCGTTAGTCCACCCTCTGTATGTAGAATAGAATAAGCCGTGCTCTCTAAAAGCTGCTTTTACAAAGCTAGCAAACTGGGCTTTTTCTTGACTGTATTCAGATACATCTCCACTCAAGTGTACGGTAGCTATATATTCGTCAGCCTCAGGGGGAACTCTGTTTGGTACTGAAACTGAGTAGTCAGCAAATAGTGGGCCAAATAGTCTTTTATCTTTGAATGGCCTTTTCATTGCTTGTTAGGGGCTCTGACTAGCATTGAGTTGTCTTGAACACTTATGTTGCTATCAAATGATACTCTGCTTGTAACAATCTCCATAACGTCTAGAGCAATGTGGTTAAATTTAGTTACGCCGCTATCTATATACAGTCTTTGTTCAACCTGTTCAGACTTCACATCTAACCCAGTCACAAACGAAGCAAGTTCATCAATTTCAGCAAGCTGTTTATCAGTAAACTCACCCTCAACAGACACAAAGCAAGACTGAAGAGTTTTATTACCTGGGTTAGCTGCTATTAGCGTAGATTTTTCATTTATACCCAAGTCTTTCTTGATGAACGTCTCAGTAACATCAAGAACCTCGTGTGGGAACTCTACAGGTCCTCTACCCGCTGCATCAGCAGCTGTCATAAGACCACCAGATACAGAGGACACAGATACATTTGCAGATACCATACCCTCAATCTTTGACTCTATGTCTGATGCTTTTGAGCCAGTAGCTCTTGATTTTGTTGGAGTAAACACTCTTACAGCCTGCTCTGATGTTTCTGGTTTTGGAGCTTCTACGCTACTGCCTAGGTTAATGAATGGGCCTAGCAATCTCTTGTCAGCAAGTGGTCTACGCATAATAAACAGTTAGCCGTGTTGATATATAATAATTTCCACTACTGCAGTTCAAATGTGCTGCCGTGCTGTGGGATAAGGTCTTGCCTGACCATATCTTGGGCCTTACTTACGTTATCATTGTCTTCAAATTCTGAAACAATTTCGTTTGCTTTACATCTAGCTTGTATAGAGTATAAATTGAAGTTAGAACATCTAGCCTCTATTGGGTTTGGAGTCTTTTCTGGTCTTATGACTAAAGTGTTGAACTGGGTAGGTATTCCAGATACACCTCCATCCGAATATCCTACATCGGTAAGACTAGGGAAGGACTGCTCCCCCACAGGATGCGTGTGAATGTCTGCTAGCCTAATGCTATTTTCACTACAGGGGACTGCAGGTGCAGAACCATCCCCTCCTTTGACTGAGTCAGTAAAACTAACATCCTCTCCATTATAACACACGGACAGAGTATACTCAGCTGAGTCTCTTCTGGTTAGCTTGCTCATCTCAACCAATGTGTCCTTGGAGTTACCAAGTATCCACTCTACGAATGAGCTAGAGTCTTTAGCCCATTTTGGTATTGATTCTATAGATTCCCCAACTTCTCTTCTAAGCGATTCACCCATAAACTCTGTATTAGTGAGTGAATTGTCTAAGCTAGCAAACGGACCTATGGGCCGTCTAGATGCAAAAGGTCTTTTCATTATTCTAATTCTGTAGGTTCTTCTATAAGCTCTGTCCCTTCAAGCGGGTTTGGCACTTTATCAGGATCAAGCCCCACGGATGCAGCTATGTTAGTCTCAAACACAGTGTACTCCCGTCTCATCACCTCTACAATGTGTGCCATATCCTCAAAGTCTACTTCCTTGTCTTCTGCAATTATCTGTATAGTGGTGATTGCAGGTTCTACTGTTCCAATTTGGCCTTCTTCTCTTCCAACTATAATGTCCTGTGCTTCAAACTTTGCTCTTTTATTGAATGTCTCAAATATTTGTTCGTCTACACCAGGCTCTACCTCAGCTATTTCCATTCTCAGCTCTGGGTTTCCCTGCTTTCGAGCCATCAGAACTCCTTTGCCGTTGGAGTCTGAGTAGAATTTGTCAGTGAGCGGTCCTATTGGCCGTTTATCTCTTAGTGGTCGTCTCATATTAGACTGCCTCGACTTCTACTCCAATTCTTTCCTCTCCCAGTGCATCTTCAATATCACTGGTTAAGTCCTCTATGCGAGAAAGCATTACTTGATTGCTGTTTAGCAATATCTCTACTACCACCTTGTCAAATGATTGGTCTTTGATAAACTCTGTCTCTTCAGTTATGCTGATAGAACTAACTGTATTGAAGCGCTTTGTGAGCCCTTCTACTATCTTTTCATTCACATTGCCTTCTGGAGCGTTTACTTCTATCTTTAGATTGATGGATGAAGATACACCTGGACGAGTTACCCCTAGTGGTCCTTGAGGCATATTAGAGTGTAGAGCTGCAAGCTTCGTACCCGCTTGCCATAAGTTCATCAATCACTCTTTGCCTTCTTTGTGACTCGGTTATTGGAGAGTTACCCATAGCCTCAACTGTGTCGCACACACTCTTTATATTTGAAGCTTCTTCGGATGTAAGCTCTCTTGTTCTGTATACACCGTGCAACAGTATATCGTCTCCATCTCTTACAGCCACAAAGTGTCCATCCGGGGAGTTCTTAGGGTGCTCTACATTGATTCTGTCGCCTATAGAAGTCAGATCTCTGGTTGAGAAGTCAATGTGGCCCTCAGGATGGGTATGCACTTGATATTGTTTGACGGTTCTAGGATCCAGTGTCCCGCCACCTCTCTCGTTTATAGCCAACATAGTCGCATCCACAGAGATATTTGCTACAACGTCGCTAGTTATAGCATATTCGTTGCCCTCTTCTATGTCTGTAGATAGCATTTTACCGTCTACTTTGACAAACACAACAATTTGCTCTTTGCCCCTGTCATCTGTAGAAGCCACCATATCTCTGACTGTGTCACCCTGTTCATCTAATATTTCTCCACACACGGCTTGTGTGTCATTGTCTCCGGCTATTGGAGCACTTATATTCAGGTTTGATCCGTCAATCAGGGGACCTATGATGCGCTTATCACTTAATGGTCTTTCCATAATATTGTAAAGGTTTTATTGCGGAACAGCTATACACTGTATTAGTGTACCTTCGCTGTACCCTATATTTCTAACCAGCTCGTCAATATATATCTTTACACTGTTCACGTCCCCTGCAGCATTTCTTCTTACAGTCGTTCTGAGCCCGAAATTACCGATTAGGTCTACAACTCTAAACCTTTCACCCGACTCTAAGGGCAGTGTGGTGATGTTTATCTGGTCTCCTGGAGATACATCGAAGTAGTCTCTTTCGTTAGGTTCGATTGTTACGTATTCATCTCCGTTCTTGTCTATCCTGACACGCTGCTTCCATAGCATCACGTTCCCAGATGTGTATCTATCTCTTCTCCGTATCAAATTTCTAACCGACTCGAGTATCTTAGAGCCGGGTCCTCCAACTTTACTAGCTACAAAGACTGCAGGCGCAAGATCTTCCCTTGGCAGATTGTTTTTATCAGCCTTATTCTTAGGGAAAGTGAATGAGAAGAAACCATCTCTGTCCTTGTTCAAATTGACAGCCGTGAGTTCAAACATCTCATTAAAGTTAAGCCTGAAAACAGCTATGTTAACAAGATCCGTAAGTTTTAGGTCGAGGGCTTCAGCTTCAGCCTTCGGAAAGGCTATTGTCCCGGATGAGTTTGTAGATGTTTTCTTGAATATTGCATTATTATTATAGTAGGAAGCCCGTCTTCTGAACGTAATGTCGTTTCTGATAAAGTCGGGTATGCTATTTTGTCTCCACACATTGCTTCTGATTAGTGGCCTCATTGGTCTTTTGATCCTCTATCTGCTATGTCAATTACAAACTCGTATGTACTGTACGTGGGTCGCTCTTTTAGTAGGTTTACTTCCACGGATTCGACTTCCGAAGTGATGTAGTCTATATTTGAAGGAGCAGCAACATCGTACTCAGATGCAACCCTAGCCACATCTTCATATGCTGCATTTACCCTGACTGTATGTCTTTCATAGTTATCAAATGTTTCTACACCGTGGGATATAGCGTGAAACCCAGGTTGTCTTACACCCGGAATTGGGAGCGTGACAAGCTGCCCAGTTTTAACTGCAAAATACCCCACTATGGCGGCTATGTTGCCCTTACCAGCTTTCCCATATGGTCCTTCGGGGAGCTGGTTGGTTAGCTTCTCTACAGTGTCTCTGAGCGGTCGTATACTGTCCCCTTGTTGTTGTCTCTTGTCAAGCCTGTCTTCAACCCTGTCGAACACCGTCCTACGTTCATCTAATTCTCTGTCAGGCCCTGCCATCTACCTGAGTAGCAGTACACCACCAATCTATTTAAATATCGGTGTTGTAGAATAAAGTATGACAGTGCAGAGGCAGATATTCAGTAGAATAGCTACGTGCAAAGCAAAGCTTGCACAGAACAATACGATTACGGTGGACTCTGAGGACAGAGAAGCTACCAATATTGAGCCCGGAGACCAAGTAAGAGTTAGACTCACTCGTACTGATCTTGGTAGCACTGTGAAGCCTAGGGATAGCGACTTTTTCGATACTACAGTCCAAAAGACTAACCAGATTTACGTCCCTCTAGACACGATACAGAAACTAGACCTTGAGGCAGGCGATATTGTCCACTACGTAGTCGTCCCTAAAAAGTCGTTCCCAGGTCTTCAAGACGGCCCCGTAAGAAATGTAATCAAGTCTACCCAGTCTAGACAGGGCGAAGCTGAGACTATTAGTGTTGAGCCTGAGCAAACTCGTGAAACCAGCAATGCGGAGTACCAGGGCAACAAGATGCAAAAGACTGGGCAAGTCACAGTACCGGCTGAGATACGAGATAAGATGGCGGTTAGCTCAGGTGATACTGTGCTGGCTACGATTGAATGGCAGGGCGACGACACATCCTTCAATGTAGACATTGATAGTCGTAACAGAATTACTATTCCGAAAAGCGAAAGAAATAAACTTGGTCTGGAAGCCGGAGACAAGCCAAAAGTAACCCTTGCAGTGTTCTGATAGCTTATAGTATTATGAGTTTGCTAGTGCTGTTGGAGTAAGTTTGTCTACATTCTCAAATTCATAACCCATACTCTTGTAGGCATCTTCAACTTCAGCTAGTCTGTTCAAGGCTGTCCTGGATGTGAAGTTGAACACAGGCCCTTCCGATATACTTTGCTGTTCTAGGTACTTAGTGATGACATTCATACAATCTTCCCCCACACGTTTCGTATCGTGTGTGGTATCTCCACTGTCTCCATCGGTTATCGGTACTTTGATTGTGTTTTCTTGGGTGTCAAGGTCTGAGACTTCTACACAATCGTCGTTATTATCCCTCATACATAGCTTATTTGCTCCATATCCGGTTGCGTATATAGTATAAAACAGGGCTTTGTGCTCAAGTGAGATGATATATACCCTGTCGTCTCCTACTTGTCTCATAGTCTTTCCGGTTTCCGGTAATATCTCGGTCCCAATACGCTCAAGCACCGTAGCTGATAGTGTGTTCTCATCCATTGTGGAAGCTTTTGGGTTTTCTAGGCTGTACTCAGTGTCAATTTTATCTGCATACCCCTGTCTGTTGACAGCCAAGTAATATGCTTTGACTGCTGAAAACATCATACGCTTTGTGTCAAGCTGCTTTTCGGAGCTCTTTATGAACTCAGCAGCTTCCCCTGGCTCAGGCACTTCTTTGCCCACACGATTGATGAGCTGTCTTATCTGGGGTTTGTATGTCTTAGCGCTTGACTCTTTGACTTGAGTTTCGATCTTTTCAGCGGCCCGGCAAGCAGCTAACCCGTACTTGTCTAGCATTCTGTTCCCAAACTTATCTATTTGCTCTTGAGTATAGCCTTTGCCGAACTCGTCTGATAAGCTCATAAGATAAATACGGCTACGAAACACTTATGTTTTTCGCAATGTATAGTAATAGTATGGGCTCTGTTAAATCTCAAGTTAAGTCTTTTGCAGAAGACAACGATAAGAAGCTAGAAATACTTGAGCGTGTGGTAGAGTATGAAGAAGAAAATGAGCCGTCAAACGCATTTGAGAGCAAGGATGTAGTAGATGAATCTGACTGGAAGCCCGGCTCTGACATTGGTATGCCTCCATCTTATATAGGTATGTTCAAGAGTGCTCCTTTCATTGAGGTAGTATTTGATAGTAGAAGCTCTACAGTGCTATGTCTGTCAGACCTAGATGAAACAAAAGAAGCTATACAAGAGCTAAAAGATGAGCCCGATGAATGGTCTGGTGAGTGGTTAGAAAACCAACTCGGCGGTAACAAAATAGACGAAGCTCTTTCAGATGTAACCGTTACAGAAGAAGATAAAGAAAAAATTGAAAGCATTGTCAAAAGTGGAGAGCCACTAGACTACTGGGCTCAATATGTGGCCCCAGACTTGAAGTATAGAAGAAAAGCGAAAAAAGCTATACTTGTAATGCTAGCTTCTCCACAAGATAAACACGGCAACAAGGGCAGAGTGAATGTTTTAGCATATGGCCCTCCAGGGACAGGTAAAACAGTGATAAAGAATTACCTTGTTGAGGCTTTTGGTGCGGAGTCCATAGACGGCCCAAGAGTATCTAAGTCTGACATTACATATAACAAGAACACAGATGAGTTCGGCCAGCTACCAAGAGCACACAAAGGCATACTTGTTGTCGAAGAGTCTGATGAAATGGACGAGCAACCACTTGGTGCTGCACTAACGTCGCTAGGCGAGTCTGGAGAGGTTGAAATACGTGATAAAACGATCCCTGCAGAAGCACAAGGGGTTTTTCTTAGCAACTTCAACTCGGTCCAGGCTGCACAAAGCCAGTGGTCTATGGAGGCTGTAAACAGGTTTGACTTCAAGATACACTTTGATGAACTAACCGAAGAGCAAAAGAACGACACACTAAACTGGCATTATGAGCACTTCAGAAAGCCAAAGCCAAAAGACAACAAAGGCTTATTTATGAAATACTTGAAGTTGTGTAGAGCTTACACTCCTAAAATGGGAGAGCTTGACAAGATACAAGAGTATAAACGGAACAACCTTGGAGACATAGGGAATATACGAGAGGGCCTGTCTATTATGAATATAGCTTGGATAATCGCTAGACTAGATCTTAGCGGTGTTACTGTGGACCACTATAAAAAAGCGTACAAACTACTAAAGTAGTTTGTTACGCTAAAAAATGAAGGCTAAGGCGATTAAGCCTTAGTTGTCGCCAGCTTCGGTCAGACCGATGACCAGGTTCTCCTTGAACTTCTGCGGGATGCCCGCTCGGGTGAGGGCCGCCTCCCAATCGTCAGCATCGGCGTCAGCAACGCCTTGCTGCCAGAGACCCTGGACACCAGAGAAGTCACTGGGGCTCATATTGAACTTGTCAGCGAGACCCTGAACGTAGGTCTCATTGTCTACGGCTCTCTGGAGACCGTCCACATACTTCTGACGGACTGCGTCGTCTACGGAGCCCTCGAAGTCGCTTTCCGCCTGATCGAACACTTCCTGTGCTTCCGGGGGAAGATCACTGTAGTCCATCGCATCAGGTAGTATGGCGGGACATATAATAAAGCTTTGTGCTACGAATGTAATTACTCGAAAATCCGCTTAACTGCCTCTTTGCCAGTTGTAGATGTTTGCTCTTCTTCAAGTAAGTCATCTGGGGGTATCTCTACTTCACCGAAGTCAACCCCTTCAGAATACAGAAATCTAGAGTCAAACAGTATGATCCTCATAGCCTCACTAACGGACACTCCGAGTTTATCAGCTAGCTTTTCAGCATATTCCTTCTCGTGTTTGTTCACTTTGAAGCTAATTACATCATCTCTGCTCATTATAGGCCCGCCTTGTCAAGCTTTTCTTGAATTTCTTTGTCCGACAGCTCAGATATAGACTTAAGATAATTTCTCATCATCTTCCGTTTGTTCTCTTGTTTAGAAATACTGTTATACCAGTCTTCAGCTTGCTTAGTAATGGGGTCTAACTCGTTCTCTTGTTGGGTTTCCACACGTTGTTGTGTGTCTTCACCTTCTTGGTCAGAGCTGCTGAAGTCTGGGTCAACGAGTGGACCTAATGGTCTCTTATCTTTCAGCGGTCTTCTCATACTTAGTCTAAATGTGGAGGTAGTTCTGCTTTATTGGTCGTCTTCTATTTCACTAATGTCTTCTTCTATGTTCTCTATATCTTCAGACTCTTCGTCACCTCCCTCTTCATCTTCAGCTTCTTCTTCATCCTGGCTAGTCTCAACATCATCTTCGTCTTCATCGGGGTCAGCCTGCTCAAGATCTTCATCCAACTCTTCCAGCTGAGTGTTCAGGACTTCAAACTGCGAGTCAGAAACCCCAATGTCAGCTACTCCTCTGTCTCTTGCGAACCGCCTTAGATCAGTGATATCTTCACCAACCTCTCTGAGGTCGTGGAGCTGAATTGCAGCGTTCTTGAATGACTGTTCAAACATCTCACCTCCGTCTTGACCAGTGGAGAGAACAGCTGTTACGTTAGCACCTGCAACAAGCCCCAAGTCTCCAGGTCTGAACTCCACACCATTGATTACAGGCCCACCTCCTTGCCCTATTGTGTGTACTGAGTCTTGTGAATTCTCTTCGCTATTGTCTTCTTCGTCGTCTCGGTTCACTAGCTCGGGGCGATCAATCAGTGGGTCTCGTCCTGTTAGTGTCATTGGTTGCTAAAAAAGTGTTTACCGCCTAGTCCATCATATCCTGGAGCTGGTCTCTAAGCACTGGCATATCCTGCTCACGTCTCAGAGTACCAACCAGAGGAGTTCTGCCTGCAACTGCAGGGCCGGGCTCGTCCGGCATATCTGCACTCATATTCTCACTAAAGCTTCCGATATCTCTGTTTCTAACTTTATCGACAGCGCTTTTCACTCGCTCGCCTGGGTTAATATCCATTGTAGTAGTTACTCCATTCTCCGCCTAAGCTCTCTGATTGCGTTCTTCCGCTCTTCCGGGGCCAGGACAGGCTCTCTGTCAAGAATAGCAGGCCCAGCGTCACCGGAAAGCTCACCAGGAGCTTCAACCTCCAACTCACCCGCAAGCTCTTGTAGTGGTCCAGCCATAGTTTGTGACTATCCTCGCTGTATCTTTTGAGGTGTTTGAATATAAATGTTCCCCTTGGTTGTGACGCTAAATGTCTGGATTCAGAGCCGAGACATTTAGCACAACATTGGAAAGCAAGTACCAAGCTATTGGAGCAAACATAATCAAAATAGCCCCGGAAAGATCAAGCCCTACAACTGCAAGTCCGAGCAGAAGTACTGAAGTGAGCTCGTGAATTGAGGAGTTCTTCTTTATTGCGTCTCTGTCGTACATATATACAAGGAACATACTGGTTGTAGCCATAAACATAATTCCTACGATGAACGCAGAAGCTGCCCAGATGTGTGCCATATTCTCGAAGTTGTCGATAGTAAGTATGACAAGCAGGAATATAAGCATAGCTTCAATCAACTTCAGGGCGTAAACTGTGCCAGTGAATAGTCTTGAATAGCTCATAACTTCCATCCCTGAACTATTTCCAGACTTAATGTTTAGAAGATCTGTTCTGACAGATGCTTTTTGTACCCCACACGCTCCTGCGAACGTGCTTTCTTCTCCAGATATGTCCTTGAGGTCTCCCTGTATGACTTGAACGAATATCTGGATACCGATAGCAGCTCCGATTATGAGAGTATATCTAGTCGGGTAGCCCGCATACGTAGCCCCTGAAAGAACCATAAGCACTGCCCAAGCACTGAGGTAGCCATTAGCCCACCAGTGCTTCTTTGAAAACTTATCGTATGCGAATCCTGGAACGAATGAGCACAGCAATATAGTTGTCGGTAACACTCCAGCACCACTGACAAGCATAGTGACAACAGCTAAAACAGCTGCAATCCAAGCTAGAATCCTGGCAGACCCAGCGTGTACTTTACCTTGAGCTATTGGATGACCACTAGCATCACTATGTTTGAGATCGTATTTGTAATCTTCTACTTCGTTGAGGGTAAAGCCCCATATGTGGACTAGCACTCCAATTGCACCTAAGAAAATGGAACTCCTGAATGTGAGCTGTGCTACGGTTACGTGCCCTATCCAAAGGGCCAGAGCAGTGACCATAGCTGTTTGTATCCTGGTCGTCTTAAGCCAAGTCTTAAGTTTTTGGTATCCCCTTTCGTCGTTTAGTAACTTCATATCTCTTGTCTCCTTCATATTGTTATCTTACAGTTCTGGAATCGCGTGTACGAATGAACTGTATGTATCAGTATGACACCCGCTGGCATATACCCGTTTTGTTCCGTTTCGTACCCCCTAGCCGTATTGCGATTTTATCCGATTCTCATACGTTCTATGCGATCTTATTTCCAGCATTTTGTGTGTTCGTGCAACTGGTGGGGTATGCGGTATGAGAAAACAGTTCTAATGTGGCTAAACCTCTGGGCGAACCCAGTTGCCCCAAAGAAGCTTAGAAACTGGCAAGAAGTAAGCTAAATTAGCTCCCAAAACGACAAAAACAGGAGTAGCACCTACAATAGCTGTTATAGATGTAAGTATCATAGCCACTCCCGACAACTCCTTTAGCGACATTGATCTTACTCTCCTAGTTCTCAGATATACACCATCTTGTATTACCTTGTCAGAGTAATACAACATAGCTGCCGAGAACGCTGAAGTGATTACTATATGGGTTAAAGTGGTGCTTCCAAGTGTTAAGACTGACACTATTAGTGATATTTCGAGTATTACAAGGAAGTACCCTACAACTTGCACTCCGTCTCCTGTAGTCAGTATTCTCTCCCCATTGCTGATCTCCATTACTTGTGCTCCCATATTCTGAACCAGGCTTGCTTCGTCTTGGGTTATGTCTTTGATGTCTCCAGATATCATTATCTGGAAGACTTGGTGAGCAAATATTGCTCCAGCCACTAAAAGCGACAAGATAGAAAACCCAGATGAATACGTCTGGTATGGGAGTATGAAGACCATAGTGTGTACTATTGCTATCGGAATGAACTTAAGGCTTGTTAGCTTGCCGAAGTAGTTATACGCAACACCTGACACAAGCATAAGAAGTATCAATCCTACACTCTGAAGGGTTGGCCCAGTCAGAACCAGTGCAGTGATAACTAGTACACACAATACTGCGTACACGCCTTTCTTTGCTTCACTAGGAGATAGTGTCCCAGTGTTTAACGGGTGGTGCTGCTTGTATGGGTCGTCTTTGTCAAAGCCCTTTTTCCAGTCTACATATGAGTTCATCCCGTATCCAGCAAAGTGGTATATAACACCGAAAAGAGCCCAAGCAACTACGTCAATGTGCCAGAAAGTACCCAAGCCTAGCACTGCACCTGTGACAGCTAGCGGAACTTCAAGTATTGCAGTGTGTGCCCTGAACAGTCTTAACCACGCTACTACTTTGTCTTTCATATGTTAGTTAGTTCGCTCTCGTCAACATCATCACGCTCTTTGGCCCTTTGAGTTATTGCTTCTGGGGACGTGTTCTTCCAGTACTTGTTTTCCCTTTCTACTCTCTCGTATGCTTCTGGAGGGGCTAGTATGTGGGGTTCTATAATGCTCCCGGTCTTCGAGTCTAGCAACATATCATCTTGAACTTTCCAGTTTGTAGCTGGAAGTGAGTCATAAACGGCTAAGTACCCATCGTCTAACTTAAGTACTGCCTCGCAATGCCTAACAACTCCATCCGTCTTGTGTATCTCAATTCTTCCTGTCATTAGCATTGTTACACTTAACTATACAGGGTTAGTGTGTAATAAAACCGTCGAGATACAGCAAGCAGCTACCTTCCGAGTTCACTCATTTCTTCTTTATCTTGCACGTCTACTACCCACTTATCCAAAAGTCTGTCGTTAGAGAGATTCTCTACTCTTGTAATGTCCTGCTCCCGTATTGGCATAGTCTGGAGGGCTCTGAATCTTGCCAGCATCATAGCACCTGCCTTTGTGGATGCTCTGACTGTAATAGTAGCTGTGTCTTTGCCCTGCACTTTTCCAAACTCTGTGATCGTAGTTCTGAGTATGGGCATTATCTTCTGCTCTCCATTATCTCTTGCTTTTGTTCCCCTGCATCTGAAAGCGTGGGGGTGTCTGTGTCCCCGTCATTCAGCGGCACTCTGTCTACATCCGTATTAGACGGCAGGTCTCTTTCAAGATCTGAGTCTCCTACAATGACGGCTCCAGACATAACATTGCCTCCCTTAATAGAGTCAATGTAGACTGTGGGACTCTCAGTTGTAAATGTGTGCTCAAAGCTTTCACCAGGTTCAATATCACCAGAGTTTAACTCTTCCCCACTTATAGACATAACCTTGTGTGTTTCATCATCTTGGTTAGTCCACACAACCGTATCTCCTTCACTGATGCTGACTCTGGTGGGCTCAAAGACATTTGAGTGTATATTTATCGTATGCTCACTGTCAGGGCTTTCATCCTCGTCAGATGAAAACAGCGACTCTCTGTTGTCTTCTAGTTGACCAAGTTCATCTTCTAGATCATCAGTAGTGTCACTACCGTCACCTATGCTACTGACTCTGTCCTTGATCTTGGAACGCTGATCCTTGATTCTCTGCCCATCTACTATTGGCTCATCATCGGACTTAGCCTGTTGAACACGCTGACCTATGTTCAATATTCCAGCGTTACTCTGAAAACGTCTTATCAGGGGGAAAGTCCACACTACTTTTGGCCCTTCTTCTGAGCTACTATTATCCATTGTATAGTACTGCGGTACGTGAGGGTATAAATGTTTAACTTTAGACTTCAAGCATAAGCTGAACAGCTGGCAATATATACATAGACGCAAGACATAAGTAGAATATGTACCAAGTGGGTGACTGTCCAGACACATTAGACACACCACCTGGCTTATCCCAAAGATAATACAGGCTCCAAGCGATAGGAATGACTAAGATAAAGAGACTCCAGAAGTTCGGTATGATCTGGAGACTGACGAACCACAGCATAAATGCGAACATAGTCAAAACTATACCTGCCATAATTGATATGAGACTGTTAAAGTCGTGGTAAACCGCAGGGGTTATGATTCCAAACTTCTCATCTATCTCAGCGTCGTTGAAGTCTGCTGTTTGTTGCATTGAGAGCACTAGAAAGAACGAGAGAAGCCCCATAGCCCAAGCAACTTGATTGAGTGGATCACCCCAGATAGCGAATGAAGCGGGGTATAGCAGTAAACCTCTTGACGCTGCTTGCCAACCTACGTTTACCCACAGTCGTTCCTTAGCACGTATCGGGTCTAGATTATAGAATACCCCATTAAAGGCTAGCACTAACGCAAAGATACCGAAAGAACTGGTTATCGTAAACGCCCTCGCAAGCCCTACGGATATGAATATCCACGCTAGAGATCTTGCTTCCTCTTCACTAATTACACCGGCAGGAATTGGTCTGTTCTGTTTGTGATCTGTTTGTCTATCTGCCTCTGCATCTTCAGCCATATTTAGTGCTTGACTGCCCCCGTGGAGCAGCATTATAGTAACAGAAGCATACACTACTGTCCACAGGTTTTGAAGCAGAAATTCTGGTCCACCTGATGAGTATAGTTCTCCATAAATAATGCTAGCAAACGGTATAGCCGCCATAACGCCTATGGAAGAGGCTGGCTTAGTTATATCTCCATAGGCTCTGATTTTTTCTGGTATTACTGTGTTTTCATAGCTGTCTCCGAGGGAGAGCTTAACCATAATTTACGATTACCACAATGTGCGGCTAGGAAATAAAAGTTGCGAGACGGGCGTATGGAAGCTTGCTTATCTAGACAACCGCCTTACGACTCTTATTGACGGTGGTACTGAGCTAACGCCAAGCTTCCGTCTCAGGGCTCCGTAGTTGTATCTTACTTTACCGTTGACCTTGACTTCAGGCGAGTGATCCAAGGCTAGTCTGTCCCCAATATTCAGGGCTTGGCTAGCCAGCGTATTATATCTGAACGACGGGGACTCATCTTTGATCTCTCCGTTCACTACCCACACAACCGGGTTTATGACAGCTACGTTTAGGTATTGAAGTGTACTAAACGTAAGCGTATCTGTGTCATCAGCCGAGGTTCCCAGAGTCCCATTGAACGTCCCTAAAGAACCTGGAACAAGCACGGTGTCTCTGTCTTCCAGGTCATCTGCACCTTCAATGTCTGAGCCGCTGATCGTACCTCTGTACGGAGTATCGGAATCGAAGCCACCAACTATCTTCAGCGTCCCGTCAGCAGTATCAAGGCTTGCATATTTGTGTGCTGAAACGCTTACATCTTTTGTTGCCACCTGTTCTTCCAAAACATCATCTTCAACACTTATACTGAAGCTAGCCCCTGACGTTCCCACGAAGTACTCGTGTGTGAAAGAAGCTGAATCTCCAGGACGTATCTCAGAGCTGAACTCCTGATCTCCCGCAGTGACAATTGCAGTTGTACTGCACTCTCCGACGTTCTCAACTTTGAACGTGTTAGATCTTTCACCGGGCTTCTGGTGGCTGGGGTAAGATATGTTGGAAGCAGACAACTCAGAGCTGTTCACTCCAACAGTTACAGTTGTACTTGCTTCTTCCACATCTGACCCATCTCTTGAACCCAGAAGTCTGAGCGTGTATGTAACCTCCTCTTGAGGTGCAAGTTCAACCGGAACACTTAGCTTGCCGGTTTGAGACATACTTGAGTTGCCCTGTATCTGATATTTACCAATAGTTACTTGACTCCCACTGCTGGAGTTGACAGCAACTACAGTAGCAGTGGTGGGGCATCTCTGAGTGTTTTCAATGTCGAAGCTTACGTCAGCTTTCCGTCCAGCACAGACCGAATCGGGGACAGATACGTTTGAGAATGACAAGTCGAAGGTGCTGGGCACAACAGACAAACTAGTGCTGTCGAACTCGGTGAAACCCCCCGAAGATCTGTATTGTAATGACAGTTCTAGATTGACTTGACTCTCATCAACTAAATCAACGGGGATAGATTCGGTTAGCGCAAACTCTGAGCTGTTCCCTGGGCTAACTGTGGATACGTCCGTAGTCTTGGACGTACCCCTTTCTGCGTTCACTAACTTTGCCCTAACGTCAACTGGGCAGGATCCACTGTTGTTTGCGGTAGCCGAGACGTTGAAGTCATTTCCTACACACACATTGGATGGTGAACTGAAGTTACTAAGCGATACAGTTCTTTTTCCAATGCTTATAGTCTTAGTTGTCTGTTCTATTGTCTCCCAACCTCCATCTGTACTTGGTACTTGTGCAGCTACTTGAACGTCAAAGTTACCACTTTCTTCGACTGATGTGCTAGTTGGGGCTTCAAAGGTGAATGTGCTTTCCGAGGTGGAATTGACCCTGAGGTCCTCTGGTGAACTGTTTAAGGTCTCACCGGATTCCACATCATTTGCTTGGATTCTGACTCTACCTTCACAGTCTCCCTCATTGCTATGTTTAGACGTTATGTTGTAGCTTTGACCTGGGCAGACGCTAGAGGGCACTTCTACACGGTTCAGGGATATGGATGCACTGCTTACTTCCATTTCTACGCTTTTGGAAGATACAGTCTTGAACTCCTCCCCGTTGTACTCTTGGAACTCGACTGTGTACGTAGTCTTGTCTAGGGATGATACAGAGTCGGGCAGGGTCCTGTCAAGCCTAAGGCTGAGATCTGAACCAACCCTCACTGAGTCAGTTTCAGCTGTAGTCTCAAACCCTGTGTCACCGTTAGATATCTTGTATCTTGCTCTGCCCTCACAGTCCCCGTTGTTCACAGTCTGGGCTTCAATTGTAAACTCTTTACCAGTGCAAACTGTGGTAGGGCCAGTAGCTGATATGAAGTTGAATGAAGCACTCCCAACAGATACTTCAGTCTCCTGCGTATCTATGAGAGTATCGTCAAACGATATATCTACTATGTATGTAAATGTGCTTCCAGGTTTGGCACTTTGTGGAACTTCATCTCTGAATGACAACTCAGTTGTGGAGTTTCCAGATACTGTTTCTGCTTCGGCTTGTAGATTATCTGAAGCAGTGTTGGCAAGCACAGCGTTTATTGGAGCATCACAGTCTGAGTTATTTATAACTTCGACTGTTGGCTCTATCCTTTCCCCCACACACTTCTTGCCCGGTGTGGGTATCTCAAGCTCTCCAAGCTCTACTTGGTCAGGGCCTGCACCAACAGATATATCAATATCTATCTCCTGAGGTGAGTTGTCAGCATTAGACTTAACACGTACTGTTGCAGGCACCCCATCAAATCTTACGGTATCTCTGGGAATCTCAAGCGTGAAAGCTCTCTTTGTGCCTGCATCAGGCGTAATGCTGAACGACTCAGTAGTAGTCTGCCCGGTGATGTTATTCTTAAGCTCTACAGTCCCAGAGATGCTATCGAGTCCGGCTTCTTGAGTAATGCCAACTTCGACTTGTGTGGTATCACCAGAGCAAAGTGAGTCTGGAACATCACTGATGATCTGAGCATTAGCCTTCAACGAGCCAAGCTCATCGACTGTATCCCAGCCATTAGGCAGTGTACCGCCTTCACCGACGATAGCAATTCTATCACCAGTGAAACTTATGTCACTACCGTCGAAGTTCTTGACTGTCTGATTATCCCAGTCTATATTTGAACCGTAGTTACACCAGCCGTATGTGCAGTACAAACCCTCTACTGTGCCTTGCTTACCGTTTGTGTCGTGTACTTCCGCACTGAATGAGCCCCTACCGATGGCTGCATCCCAGTGGTCACTACCAACTTGGAGCCAGTCACCTTCACTATCACTGGGGCCTACAGCTACTACCTCAAATCCATTCACTGTGCCTGTGGCAACTGAGCCTGCAGATGCTCTTATCATTATCTTAGTCCTCCGTATGCGTCTCTTAGGGCTTCAATGTTTTCAAACCTTTCACCTATGTTCTCCGAGAACCCTGATGATATTCTCTCCTCTGAAATCAGGGCTGGTCTGTTCTGCTCAACACCGACCCCAATTACTTCTATCATTCCGTTTGTTTCAGTATAACCTACATTAAGGGTATACGGCCCTTTTCTGACTTCCGCTTCTCCCGTTTGCTCTGGTACTCTCATTAATTACTACCTCCGATTATTCTGTCTATTATAGGTGTGTCGACTGGGGGTCTGGGAGTGGGATCTTCATCTTCTCCACTATCTCCACCGTTGTTTCCTCCGTTACTTCCTCCATTGTTATCCTCATCGTCTCCGTTGCCGCTGTCAGGTGGTTCCTCAGGCTCCGTCTGCTCTGTGTCATCTGACTCTTGTGTGACACCCATAGCCATCCAGTTGATAGTCATACCTCCTTGGTATCCAAGGAACTCAAAGCCTTTATTATCAACATTTCTGACTTGGACTGGAGTTATAAGTTGCCCTTCGGGAGCCCCAAGAGAGTCATACAACAGTCTGGGGGACTGATTTAGGGCTTCTTGGGACATAGTTCCAAGTTCTCCATATGACTGCTGAACATTGGAATTATAGTCCGACAGGTTTTGATTGACCGCAGAGTCTATGACTTGCTCCAATGCTTCCTCAATGGAGTCACGGAGCTCTATCATATTCGTCTCTGTGTCGTCTTTAAGTGTTACCAGATTGTCTTCAGTACTGTCTCTTAGTCCAGTGAGGTTTGCGTTTATATCCTCCGTTTGAGACTGATTAACCTCATTAACGCTGTCAGTCATACTCTGAAGCGCAGCGTTTATTTCTTCAGTGCTGGCTTCAAACGAGGTATTTATGTCAGCTATGATCTCATTCAGTTGTGAGTTAATGTCAGAGCTGAGCCCAGAAAACTCTGTGTCTACCTGAGATGCAAATTCAGTTCTTGCATCATTTATCTCCTGGGCCAGGTTTTTCAGCTCTGTGTCTGCGTTTCTGCCAAGGTACCCGACTGCGTCGTCGGAATTTTGCCTGAGCTTCTCTAGTCTATCGTTTATCTGAGTTACTAGCTTCTGGTTTATTTCCTCTACTATGTCTTCCTCAACGCTGTTTATCTCTGACTCTAGCTCACCTTTCTGCGACTGAATTGCATCCTGAGACTTTCGAGCAAGTTTTAGCTCCTCTTCAGCTTTCCCAACTATCCACCCTCTGACGGTTTCATCTAGGGCAGCTCCTAGGAGCCCCATAAGGGACTCCACTCCCCCTTCACCATTTTCATATACCGTTTCACCTTTTCCGAATACGATCTTGTTAGCTAAGTCGTAGAAACCAGTCAGAGCTTCCTCTACATTGCCGGAGCCAGGGAAGTTTGGAACAAGCGTTTGAATGAAGACTTCTTCATTATCATAGAGACCACCTCCAAAGTTTCTTGATGCTTCTTTGAACTCTTCTTCAAACCCCACAACTTCTGGCATCTCAACATCTCCTTCCCCGAACTGAAGCTCCGCATCTCCGGCTTCAAACTTGCTCAGACTGAAGTTCTTAAATACGTTCTCGAAGCTTGCTACACCTTGAGTGTCTATGTTGCGCTCGCTTACCCCTCTTTCTTCAACACTCCTGTCTCCAATAGATCTGGACGATACGCTAGACGCAGACACAGCGAAGCTTCCTATCTCATAGCTTCCAATATCTATGCCTGCTACGCTGATATCTCCAAGCGATATGTCTGCAACATCTGGTCTATCACCCTGTGGTGAACCGTGTTCGGGGGATCTGAAGTCGCCTTCTTCAAATTCCCCTCTTCTTTCCTCACACGAGGCTGTTACTGACGGTCGGGTTCCTTCTGCAAATGGCTCATCAAATGTTACTTTGTACCATCCTGCTTCTGAGCCAGACTCTGCAACCCCGGACTTTGTTTCAGTCTGAACGTCGTTGCTTGTATCCTGTTGTGCCTGAGCTGCAGTTCTGACTGGTAAATCCTCAACCCTGTCAGGCTTTGGAACTCTCATTTTAGCTTTCGTGTGGTCAAGCCTGTCTAAAGCCTTAGGGTCTACTGAAGGAGGAGCGCTACCGCCACGGTCGCTGTCACTATCACCTGATATTAGATCTAGCAGTGGTCTGCGTGACATCTTACTTGACTCTAATGATACCTAGGTTAATAAATCCCACCGCTTGAGCCTACACTACTTACTGGACAAGTACTCTCCAGCGTTTATGATTTGAACTTGTACCTCGTATAGCTCTCTTAGCAATGAATTTTCAATCCGCTGAATGTTGGAGGTCTGTACGTCAATGTCATTTCTACGCTGACTAGGAATTGTAGGACTGTATCCAGCTTCTAACAAAGCCTTTTTCCTAGCTTTTCGGCGCGCTGTCCACTCATTTGCCGCCGGTACTCTAGCCATCATCTCGATTGTGCCGTCGCTTCTGACCTCTGACTGCACAATCCCTGTAATCTTTACCATTGTATTAAACTATGTTTACCGTGATGGAATATAAAATTATTCATCTATGGGCTTAACACTGTCAAACTCGCCAATAGTGAAATTAAACAGTGAACTCCTAGCTGTGACTGGGTACTCTACACCTTCAAGCTCCAAGTCGTGTGTTCTGCATTTATCGACTGAGAACCTCTGGATATTGGCTTGCTTCCTGAGCTGTCTTCCAAACTCAGTTATGGATATAGATGATCTTCTCATAGCTCTCAACATTCTTCTCCTGTCAAGTATGGACAGATCATCAAGGTCGAGACAAGTAAGCACAAAGTCTTCATCAATATCCTGGTCTCTGACGGGAGATGCCACACACATAGCGTTCTGACTAGTCATAATCCCAGTCATTATGTCTATTGTAGATGGCTCAAACCCACTTGGATGGCTGTGGACTGATCCGACTATCTCTCCGTTTGATGCAATCTTCTCTTCCTGTTGGGTACTGAGACTTATACTCCTTCTTTCCCCTTGATACACGCTAGATGTAGTTCCGTCTCCGTAAATAAAGAATATTGCTTCTTTACCATCTACAACTTGACTTGATACAACTCGCTCAACCTGCTCTCTATATTTATTAGCTATCTCAGTACAGTTAGTCATTGTTTGCTCTCCTCTCCAAGAATTTTTCTATGGCTTCCCTGGTTTCTTCTTCAGCTTCTTCCCTCATAGCCGTCGTGACAGGGGTTACAGCAAGGTTTGAAAGCCTGTTAGCAACACCTTGTGCGGTTCTGCGTTCTTTAAGCTGAAGTCTAGTTTTATCTAACACCCTTTGACGTATTTTTCCTCTCATAGGTGCGTTTGCTTCAGCCCACATATCAAGGAGCTTTGTGTCTAACAAAGGCTCAATGTCTTCGGGGTCTGGTCTATTATCTCTCCGACTCATACTCACTCCGATGTTACTTTACTTATGGCTTCACCGGCTCTGACCTGGCCCTTGCCGAATCTAGCGTCGTAACCGTTTATAATGTTTACTTGGGTTCTTCTCGGTAGCGTAGCCGTTGACTCAAGTGCGTCTTGGATCTCCTCAGTTTCTGCACTGCCCGTAACGCTAGCTACCAAGGCTCCAACTCCACACACGATTGGTGACGCTTCTGACGTACCTGCAGACGAACCACCAGACCTGCTGGACATATCCTTCAACTTACACCCATATGGAACTACTGTGGGTATCATAGACGACACATCAGGCTTTGGATCAGTGTCGCTGTCAGCACAGGTTCCATAACCGTGGCTAGAGTAAAGCTGAGCTTCGTTGGTGTCGAACCTCAGGGCTCCGACAGTGATGCTCGATGGGTCCGAGTTTATCCCGTTAATCCCGTTAGTCAGCCCTGAAAGTCTGTGACCACAGTATATTCCTGCATTACCAGCTGCGTAGAACCCTTGGTGGTCATCTCTTTGGTTCATCACCCTAGCAAGCTTTGCGCTCGTGCTTTCACACAAGTTCATAGTCTTGGCAGAGCACAGCGGAACCCCGTAAGAGTGATTAGAAATGACTGGCTTATCAATTTGTTTTATCTTGCTTGAAAGCCAGTTCCAAGCTTGCTCAGTGTTACTCAAAGCTCCGTCAGAGTCACTGAGTCTTGCAAGCAGCAAGTCAGCATCTGGGGCTATCCCATTGTAATCAACAGGGGACTCCTCTTTATTCCCAGCTGCTGTGTATGCTGTCATTGTACCGTGGCCTTCTTCAGGGGCACTAAAGGCTGATTCTACATCATCCCCTGAGAAAGTGTCCATAATTCTGGACTCATCGAAGTAATCCTTACAGAATGAGGTGTCGAACACAGCCACCACTACGTTCTCGCCTCTAGTGGTGGACCACGAACCCCTAACCCCCATCCTGTCGATCACATTACCGAGATCTGGCAAGTTCTCAAACTCTTCTTTGTTTTTCTCAGTTATGTCTGGCTTCGATGAAGGGTCAACGCCTAGATTTCTTGGGCCAGGCGTGTTTCTAGTATAGCTTATTTCCGCATTAAACACCCCATCTATATCGTTTACTGCCTTTGTGAGAGGGTTGTGGAGCTGAATATCTGAAAGCTCATTACGGAGTGAAGCTTCAAGCTTCGTAGCAGGGACGTTAGACTCACCGAAGTCACCGGATCTGAAGCCTCCAAGTATTGTTCTGTTTCCACGATTTAGGGCTTTGTCTTTTACAGTCTCCAGCTGTTCAATTGATGACTCTCTGAAGGTATCTCTTGCTTTCCGTATGTTTTCTACTACATCAGCTACCCTGTTGGCTGAAGCAACTACAACCCCAAATTCATCTAGTCTGTCTGTTTTGAAGCCTATGTCAGATAGCGTCCTCTCGACGTAGCCCACACGTTGTGTGTCAACGTCTAGATC
>ERZ1034517.22-NODE-22-length-53354-cov-7.134336_pt1 | contig 53354 bp, 54 predicted proteins | sample MGYA00520599_ERZ1034517 | MGnify/ENA primary metagenome ERZ1034517 (study PRJEB33760, sample SAMEA4777701) | hypersaline lake metagenome | biome: hypersaline environment; feature: brines | place: Spain | collected 2012-08 | depth 0 m ...
TGCGCTCGCGGATCAAGGGCTACGGCTACGAGGTGTACATGGACGACACCATCGATGACACCCCGGAGATGCGCCGGAAGTACGCCCGGTTCATCGCACAGGAGGTCACCAAGGACGGTCGCCTGCCGCATTTCAGTGCGAACGCCGTCCAGGAGATCATCCTCGAGGCCCAGCGGCGCTCGGGTCGCAAAGGCCAGCTCACCCTGGAGCTGCGGAATCTGGGCGGGCTGGTGCGGGTCGCCGGCGACATCGCACGGGCGACCGACGCCGAGCAGACCACCCGCGATCACGTGCTGCAGGCAAAGCGCCGCAGCCGGTCGATCGAACAGCAGCTGGCAGACGACTACATCGAGCGCCGGAAGGACTACGAGCTCAACGTGAGCCAGGGCGAGGTCGTCGGGCGCGTCAACGGGCTCGCGGTGATGGGCGAGGACTCGGGCATCGTCATGCCGGTGATGGCCGAGGTGACACCCAGCCAGGGCGCCGGTGAGGTCATCGCGACCGGGAAGCTCCAGGAGATCGCCATGGAGGCCGTGCAGAACGTCTCGGCGATCATCAAGAAGTTCTCGGACGAGGACATCTCACAGCGGGATATCCACATCCAGTTCGTGCAGTCCTACGAGGGCGTCGAGGGTGACTCGGCGTCGGTGACAGTCGCGACGGCTGTCATCTCGGCACTGGAGAACGTCCCGATCGAGCAGGACCTGGCGATGACCGGGTCGCTCTCGGTCCGCGGTGACGTGCTGCCGGTCGGTGGTGTCACCCACAAGATCGAGGCCGCGGCCAAGGCCGGGCTCGACCGGGTGATCATCCCGGCAGCCAACGAACAGGACGTCATGATCGAAGACGAGTTCAAGGACATGGTCGAGATCATCCCCGTCACGCACATCTCGGAGGTGCTGGAGGTGGCGCTCGTGGGCGAGCCGGAGACGGACTCGCTGGTCGACCGTCTGAAGAACATCACGGGCTCGGCGCTCGAGCGACAGGTCGGCTCCGGCTCGAGCTCGGGCTCGGGCACCAGCGGCTCACCGTCGCCGCAGTAAGGTGGCCGACTGGGCCGCGTTCGCGGGAATCGCGATCGCGGTGCTGATTCTTCTTTTGGGACTCTCGCGGCTCTCGGCCCGCGGAACCGGCCCGTCGGTCGGCACAGCGGACCGCTCGTGGCTCGACGGCGTCGACAGCGATGCAGATCATCTGACCGTCGGTGAGATGGCGCCACCGGAGCCACAGACGGGCGAGATCCTCTACCCGACCGGCTGGCTCGTCCTGAACGTCGCGCTCTCACAGGGGCTGTTCGCCGGGCTGCTGGTCGCCGGGGCGGTGCTGACGGGGGTGCCCGCCGTCGCCGTCGGGCTCGACCCGGCGACACTGGGGGCGGGACTCGTCGTCGGGGGTGTCGCCGGTATCGGGCTCGCGGGCGTGAACACGGTCGCCGGGCGGCTGGCCGCCCGGGCTGGCCACGACCCAGGCGCGGAGCTGGGCGAGCTCCTCGCGCCGACCAGCTGGGCCGGCTGGGCGGCGCTGCTCGGGGTGGCGCTGCCTATCGTCGCGGTGTTCGAGGAGCTGCTGTTCCGGGGCGTGCTCGTCGGGGCCTTTGCCGCCGGGTTCGGGCTCTCACCGTGGCTGCTGGTCGTGCTCTCCTCGGTCGCGTTCGCGCTGGGCCACTCCGCACAGGGGCCACTCGGGATGGCCGTGACCGGTGGACTGGGGCTGGCGCTGGGCGGCGTGTTCGTGCTGACGGGCAGCCTGGTCGTGGTCATTGTCGCGCACTATCTGGTCAACGTCGTCGAGCTGGTGCGGCGGCGGGCGGGGTGGCCGGGGGCGTCCTAGGCAGCTCCGGGCTGGCTGGTTAGGTCTCGATTCGACTCGCCTCGAGCACGCGACGGTCCCCGTCGCCAGGTGGCGTCCAGACGACTGTCACCGAGCCGTCGACGGCCGCTGCAAAGAGGAACTGATCGCCCGGAGAGACCGGGTGACCGACGCCGCCATTGTCGTAGCCGGTGCCGTTCGGTGCGACCCAGATCGCCGTCTCGGGCCCACTCGGGGTGACGTACTCGACCGAGAGCGTGCCTGTCCTGACGCGGCCGGTCTGCTGGGTGACCACGAGCGCCTGCCCCGTGTAATCGATCATGTAGGTCGCCCCGGGCCCCTCACCCGTGGTCGGGCTGCCGAAGCCGAACACGACCCCGCCGAGCACCGCCGCCGGCACCAGAATCAATCCGAGCAGAGCGAGACTGCGGAGCCGGCCGGACCGGCCGCCTGCGCTCACAACCCCTCGAGCGACCGCAGCCGCTGCTCGACCGCCGGCGGGGCGGCGCTGGGGCCATCGCGGACCCTATGGTCGGGCACCAACAGCGGGGTAGGGTTCTCGGCGAGTGCCTCTCGGACCCGCTGGAGGACGGCCTGGTCACTCGGGTCCATGGCGGCCAGCTGAGCCACCTCCTCGCAGTTGACCTCCTCGCCGTAGGGAACGTCTCTGAGCGCCTCGAGAATGTCGTGATCCGCTGTCGCCGCCGATAGCGCGATCTCGACGTCGGCGAACTCCTCGGTCTCGCCTTCGAGGTAGGCCTCGACGCGGTCGAGCAGTGGGTGCTCGGCGTCGGCCGTCGCCGTCGGGGCGTCGGGAAAGTCCACCGAGAGTATGTGTGACCCTGCCACGCCGAGCTCTATGAAACACTCCAGATATGATGACTCGTAGCTGAACACTCCCTCGTCAGCGTCGGCATCGTCCATGGAGCCCCCACGGGGGTAATGGGTATCAAAGATTCGTCGGCGGCCGGCCGGGCCGCTAGAGGGCCAGCGGGCGTGCTCGCTGGCCATCCCAGGCGATCGCGCCGTCCGCAGCCAGCTTCTGGAGGTGCGCCAGCACCGTCGCCATCGCCGTCTTGCGGACGGCGGCGATATCCTTCTGATAGGCGGCGTCGGTGATCGCCTCGAGGGTCCGCTGGCCGGCCTCGACCGCCTCGAGGATGGACTGCTCGCGGTCGAGCCGGTGCTCGATCAGGCGGCGACAGGTGTCCCGAGGGTCGGCGATCACCGGGCCGTGTGCCGGATGCAGCCTGGCTGGGGCCTGTGCCCAGATCCGGCGCAGCGAGATCAGATAGGCCCGCAAATGCCCGTCGGGCGCCGCGACCGCGACCGAGCCACTCGCGACGGCCAGGTCTCCGACGACGAGCTGCTCGCCGGCGGAGTTCGTGACACCGAACGCCACGTGCTCTGGGGCGTGTCCTGGTGTGTCGACGACGCGGACGGGCCCATCACCGGTCGGGATGCGAGTCCCGTGAGCGAAGGTTCGGTCTGGGACGACCCCCGTCGCCGCCTCGAACGCCTTGTTACGGCCGGTGCGACACCAGACGGTCGCATCGGTCGACTCGGCGTAGGCCGCGACTGCGGCGGTGTGATCGGGATGGTGGTGGGTGAGCGCGATGTGCCCGATCTCCGGCAGCGCGTCGAGCTCGTCGACGCTCGCCGCCGGGTCGACGACCAGGGGCGACTGTTCGCCGAGCACGTAGGCGTTGGTCTGCCCGGTGGGCACCGCGGGCCCGACGGGACAGGGGACGGCGACCGGCTCCATGGCCCTACTCGGGCTGGCAGGGGCAAGAACGCAGTGGCCGGGAGTGACACATCCAGAACTGTTTTGAGCGCCCCACGGGTGGTGTGCTGGTAGTGAAAGGCCGTGAGTGGTACCAGACCGAACAGGTGGCCACCGAGTACGAACTCAAGCGATTCAGCGGCGGCGGCCAGCTGATCGACCAACGGGAGAAACGGGCGGTGCTCGAAGCGCTCGCGCCACTCGAGGACCGACGCGTCCTCGAAATCGCCTGCGGGACCGGCCGATTCACCGTGATGCTGGCCGACCAGGGCGCCGACATCGTGGGGATCGATATCTCGGCGGCGATGCTCGGAGAGGCACGCCAGAAGGCCCAGGAGGCGGGGGCAAGCGACCACCTGCAGTTTCTCAGAGGCAACGCCGGCGGGCTGCCGTTCCCGGACGACCACTTCGACACGGTGTTTGCGATGCGGTTCTTCCATCTCGCCGACGACCCGGCGGCGTATCTCGCGGAGATGGCCCGGGTTGCGCGCCGACAGGTGTTTTTCGATACGTTCAATCGCTTCTCGACGCGGTCAGTGTACAACTGGATGCTCCCGATGGGCTCGCGGCTCTACGACGACGAGGAGGTGACGGGCCTGCTAGGCGAGGCTGGCCTCGAGCTGGCCGGCGCGAACCACGACTTCGTGTTGCCCTACGGCCTCTATCGACAGCTGCCCGGCGCGGTCGCCGACGTGTTCCGACGGGTCGACACCGGCGTCATCGAGACGCCGGCCGGTGACAGCCTGGCGTCGGTCTCCTACTGGAACACGATGGTCGCCTGAGGGACCCGGCGACTGCCCGACAGAGCCCGCTCGGAACGAGGCAGGACGATTCGGTTGGTTTTTGAGCTCTCGTGACAGCTATATAGGTAATGAGTATCTCGGTGGTGGTAGCGACGCTGAACGGTCGCGAGCAGCTCGCGACCACGCTCGATGCCATCACCGAACACGCCCCCTCGACGGAGGTGATCGTCGTCAACGGGCCTTCCTCTGACGGCACGAGCGGGATGGTCAGGGGCAGAACCGACGTGGACGTGCTCGTCGACGTGGACGAGCGGAACATCAACGTGGCACGGAATGCCGGGCTCGACCGGGCGAGCAACGATGTCGTCGCCTTTCTGGAGTATGACGTCAGTGTCGAGCAGGGGTGGTTCGAGGCGATCGAGACACACCTCATCGACGTGCGACCGGACGACAGGCGCGCCGATGCCCTGACGGGGCCGACCCATCACCGGTTGAAAGCCGGGGTGACGACCGAGCAACTCGAGACTCGACAGATCTGCGGGCGAGACGTGCGGTACTTCGGCGGCGGCAACGTCGCCGTCCGGCGTGATGCCCTCGAGGCGCTCGATGGATTCGACGAGGCACTCGAGACGGGCGGCGCTCGCGACGCTGCTCACCGACTGGCGGCGCTGGGCTACGAGGTGACGTGGGCCCCCGAGATGTGTGTCCGGACCGACCTCGAGGCCGACGGCGGTGAGCTGGCCCGAGACTGGCACCGGCGATATCGCTCGTTGGTCTACCGGCTGGTGAAAAACTACGGGCTGCGGCCGACGGTCGGCGTGCGCGTGCTGAAACACAGCCTCGCAGACGGCGTGGGTGGGCTTCGGGCCGTACTCCGCGGGGATGGACGGCCGACGGCCTGGGTGGGTGATGGGCGGGATGTCCTGGCTGGCGTCGCCACGGGGCTGGTCGACGGCACCGTCGCCCGGACCCGCAACGGGGCGCGGAGTCAGAACCCCAACGGCTGGACGCGACGGACCGATCGTGCGGTCCGCGTAGACGATCGACGGCGTCGCTAGGCGGCGTGTGAGGAGGGGTGGACGGGCGATTGGAACCGCGTACATTTATATAGAACCGCAAACGAATTGAAGCTGATTATGGCGCAACAACGCGGGCGGATGGGTGGCCAGCCGATGTTCATTCTGGCCGAGGACACCCAACGGACACAGGGGAAAGACGCACAATCGTCGAACATTCAGGCGGGCAAGGCCGTCAGCGAGGCCGTACGTACCACGCTTGGGCCACGCGGGATGGACAAGATGCTGGTTTCGGACTCCGGCGACGTCGTCATCACCAACGATGGCGCGACCATCCTCGAGGAGATGGACATCGAGAGCCCGGCAGCACAGATGATCGTCGAGGTCGCCCAGTCCCAGGAGGAGGAGGTCGGCGACGGTACCACCACCGCGTCGGTGTTGGCCGGCGAGCTGCTCGCCGAGGCCGAGTCACTGCTCGAGGACGACGTCCACCCGACGACCATCGTCGAGGGCTACCACGAGGCACGTGCGCTCTCACAGGAGGCCATCGACCAGATGGTGATGGACGCCGAGCTGACGACCGACCGACTGGAGTCGGTCGCCGAGTCCTCGATGACCGGCAAGGGCACCGGCGACATCGAGGCCGACGACCTCGCCGAGACCGTCGTCGCGTCCGTCGAGCAGGTCACCGGCGACGATGGCGTCGATCGCGACGCGATCACGGTCCGAACACAGACGGGAGCATCCTCCTCGGCGACGGAACTCATCCAGGGGACCGTCCTCGAGGAAGAGCCCGCCCACGATGCGATGCCACGTGACCTCAGCGATGCGAGCATCGCCGTTCTCGATCTGGACCTGGAGGTTCGCGAGGCGAACATCGACGCGGAGTACGACATCACGAGCGTCGACCAGCTCGAGGCGGCCGTCGAGGCCGAAGAGGGCGAGCTGCGTGGCTATGCGGACTCGCTGCACGAAGCCGGCGTGGACGTCGCCTTCGTCACCGGAGATATCGAGGACCGCGTCGCCTCCTATCTCGCGAAACACGACATCCTGGCCTACGAGTCGGTCGGTGACTCCGATGCTGGCGCGCTGGCGAGCGCGACGGGTGCGCGAACGGTCGGCTCGCTGACGGATCTGGAGGCGGCCGACTTCGGCGCGGCCGACCGGGTCCGGGTCGAGAAGTTCGGCGAGGACGAGCTCACCTTCACCGAGGGCGGGGCTGCCTCGGAGGCGGTCACCGTCTTCGCCCGTGGTGGCACCGAGCACGTCGCCGACGAGCTCGAGCGAGCGCTGAACGATGCGCTCGACGTCGTCACGGCTGCCCTGGACGCCGGCGGTGTCGTCCCGGGTGCGGGTGCGACCGAGATCGCCATCGCGGACCACATCCGTGGCTCCTCGGCGGCGATCGGCGGACGCAAGCAGCTGGCCGTCGAGGCCTACGCGGATGCGCTCGACGTGATCCCCCGGACGCTGGCGGGCAACACCGGCATGGACCCCATCGATGCGCTGGTCGACCTGCGATCGCGCCACGACAGCGAGGGTGTCGCCGGGATTGTCGCCCACGGCCAGACCGGCGAGATCGCCGACCCCCACGAGGAGGGCGTGCTCGACCCCGCTGCGGTCAAACGCGAGGCCGTCGAGTCGGCCACCGAGGCCGCGACGATGATCGTCCGTATCGACGACGTCATCGCGTCGGACTGACCGCGAGACTGCCGCGGACAGCACCGCTCCCGACCACCCCTGTTTTTTGCGACCGCCGACCAACGATGACCCGTGAGTACGCCCTCGTTGGAGACCGACCTGGCACGGGCCCGCGAGCTTCGGGTCGATGAACTCGCGGCGGCCATCGAGACCATCGGCTTCGACTGTACGGACTGTGGCGCCTGCTGTACCAGCGAGGGCGCGGAGCCCCACACGGCGACGATCTTCCCCGAGGAGGTCCGCGAGCTGGGCGAGCACGCCGGCGGCGAGCCGGCGTGGCGAGATCTCGCCCGGCCGATGCCCTACGGGCTAGCCGACCCCGACGAGGCCGGCTCTGGCGGGGGCGAGACCCTCGAGTGGGCGCTCCAAACCGACGGCTGTGGAGACTGTGCCTTCTACGACGGCTCCGTCGACGGCGGTGGCTGTACGGCCTACGGCGGCCGGCCGCTGATCTGTGAGACCTATCCGTTCAGTGCCATCCTCGATGGCGAGGCGGTCGGCCCACAGCCCACCGGTGGCGCCGTCGCCCAGGAGGGCCAGATTCGAGCCCACGAGTGTGAGGGGCTGGGCCGGCCCATCTCGACGGCCGATGCCCGAGAGCTGGCCGCGACGGTCAAGGAGCGTGCCATCAGAGAGCTGGAGGAGGCTATCGCCCTCCGCGAGGGGTACGCACCCGCGACCCCGACGCCGGAGCCGGGGACGGTCGTCGTCCACGACTCTGAGGGGGCAAAGACCGCCGACGGGCAGGCCTACGGCGAGCCGACCCCGGCTGAGTCCGGCGATGAGCGGGCGTGAGTGGCGGTAAGTTGAAAGCCGCGGCTCGTCTTCTGGAGGACGTCAACCCCATGGAAGTCTCCGAGAAGCTGCTCTGTCTTTTCAGCGCGACGGTCGCCGAGGAGGACGACCGCTATCTTATCGAGGTGCCGAAACGCGAGATCGAGACCGGCGCTATCGCGGCCACCGATACCTACCGGGTCGCCCTCATCAGCGGCGAGGGCAGCGCCGAGCCGCCGGCCAGTACCGACGAGCACGCCGCCGACCAGGACGGCGAGGTCCACACAGCCCCCGATGGGCCCCAGCCCCCCGTCGAGCCCGGCGAGATACGCTACGTCGAGATCGAGGATCTCGGCAAACAGGGCGATGGCATCGCCAGAGTCGAGCGTGGCTACGTCATCATCATCCCGGGGGCGGAGGTGGGCGAGCGCGTGAAGATCGAGATCAGCGAGGTCAAGTCGAACTTCGGCGTTGGCGAGGTCATCGACTAGCCCGCACGGGCGGCCGACCCCCTCACCTCAGTCGGGCTGTTGGTTCGCGGCGACCGACTCGGTACACCAGACACAGAAGCCGAGCTCTGGGTCGATCTCCTTGCCACACTCCCGGCACTGTGGCTCCTCCGAGCGGATCGGCGTCGCCCGCCGTGCCAGCCAGAAGGCATCGATCGTGCTGAACACCGTCACCGAGACCAGTGTCAACATCAGGTCCAGTGGCTGGTCGGCGATGCCCGTGACCGCCTCGGCCAGTGAGCCGAGCGTTGCCGGCTCGCCCGACCGCGGGACGACCAGCACCACCGTGGCGATCCAGAGCCCGAACCAGAGCACCGCTCTGACCCAGAGCCGCAGGTAGAGATGGCCCAACCCAGGCTGGAGAAAGGAGAGCAGACCAGCCACCAGGGGCCGTCTGGTATCTTCTGGCACGTTGCTCTGGGGTAGGTGCCTGGTTTAAATAGATGTTTGCCTCCACCACCGGGCCCGCTAGCTGACGGCACCGACCAGCGCCGACAGCGTCTCGAGATCGTACTGGCCGGGGGCTGTCGCGTCGCCCGGCGCGACCGGGGCATAGCCGATCCGCGAGCCGTAGATCGGCGCGATCACGCGGGTGTGCCGGCCCGGCTCGCCCATCGCCATCGTCGCCACATCGATGCCGGCGGCCGTGGCCTGCTGTGTGGCCGCCAGCAGCGCAAGGCTGTCGGCGGGCTCTCGTGCCATCACCGCGAGCTTCGCCACGTCGCCGACCGCCCCGGCCGTCGTGAGCCGCTCGACCATCGCCGCCGTCGTTGGCGTTGCCTCGAACTCGTGCGCACTGACGATCAGGCGACAGCCGGCCGCCCGGGCCGCCTCGATGACCGGGTCGGCATCGCCGGCCGCGACAGTGGCCTGCTCGACGTCGACGGCCGCCACCGCGGGATGGGCTATCGCGTCGACGAGCGCGTCGAGCCGGCCTGCGTCGGCTGCATCACCACCCTCCCAGGTCGGGCGATTCGTCACCACGAGCGGTGTCGCCCCTTCGTACGCGGCCAGTGTCTCGGCCGGGGCCTCGGCGAGGTCCATCCGGAACTCCAGACAGTCGGCCGTCCCACGGGCCTGGCGCTCGACGCCGAGATCGGCCGTGGCGGCGGCCAACCGGAACGAGTCGAAACCCAGCTCCATGGCCCACCGGCGTCGGCCCCGGGCTAACACCTTTCGATGGCGCTCACAGCGGCACCGGGTCGTAGCCGCGCATCCACAGCCAGTAGAGCCGGGGGATCAGGTGGATATCGACCAGCCAGGCCAGCCGTGACTCGATGGCCGGCGCGACCGGCTTCTCGTAGTCGAACATGGCCAGGATGGCGTGGCCCTTGCGGGTCAAAAGCGGACAGGCGGTCGTCCCATCGTAGTGTGCCTCGTCGACGACGCTGGTGGTGTCGGCGACGATGTTCTCCGTGAGCACGTGGGCCTGCTTGCGAGCGGCCGCGGCCGTCTTCGACGTCGGCAGGTCCGTGCAGTCGCCGATGCCGTAGACACGGTTCTCTTGCCGATGCCGCAACGTCTCGCTGTCGACCTCGAGATAGCCCGCCGGGCCCACGAGCGAGGACTCGGCCAGCGCCCGCGGCGGCGCCTGTGGAGGGACCGGAGCGTAGAGGTCGTACTCGACGGAGCGACCGTCGGTCGCGTGGACGCGGTCGTCCTCGGGGGCGACGTGGTCGACAGTGAACTTCTGTCGCACCTCGACGTCACGGTCGTCCCAGAGCTCCTGCAACGCCTCGTCGTAGGGCTCCTTGGGGCCGTCCCCGAACAGCTGGGTCCCCGGCTGGAGCAGCGTCACGGTCGTCGCGGGCGGCAGCGCATCCTCGGCGAGCAGCGCGAACTTCAGCGGCGCCCCGCTACAGCTGACCGGGGTCTCGGGCACGGTGATGACGAGCCGGTCGGCGCCCGTCAGCTCGTCGAGCGCGTCGCCGAGCTCCCGGGCCGGCTCTGGCTCGTAGAACGGATACACCGCATCGCGCTCGGGGGTCTGTGCCCAGCCCTCGGCCAGCCCCGGCTGGCGGTCCGGCGCCGTGCGGTGGCCCAGGGCGACGACCAGCCGGTCGTAGTGCAGCGTCGCCTCGGAGGTGACGACGGCCTGCTCGGCCGGGGCGAACCGCTCGACGGTGGCCTGGTGAAAGCGGATGTCGCTTCGGAGCAGGTCGCGGGTCTCTCGCGACGTCGATTCGATGGCGGCGTAGCCGAACGGGTCGAGATAGTAGGCCGGCTGGTAGCGGTGGACGGGCGAGCGATCGACGACGGTCACCGAGGCGAGTCCACCGAGCGAGCGATCCAGCTTGTTGGCTACCATGGTGCCGCCGCTGCCGGCGCCCACGACCAGGATCCGTTCGACGGCGCCGCTCTGGCCGGCGCTGGTCGAGCGAGTGCTCATGTAGACGGACGGGGCTCGAGCCCTGTCCTTCCTGTGGTCGGGCACAGCGCCTTTTGACCGCGAGCGGCCCACTGGAGGTATGCGACGCGAGGATGCGGCCGACCGACTGTTCGACGCGTTCGTTGCCTCGGAGCTGACCGTCGCCGAGCTGGCCGAGGGGATCGACCACGACCCCGTCTGGACGGCCGGGGTGTTGCACGGGGCCGTGAGCACGACACGGGCCGAAGCAGAGACGCTGACCGAGCGTCTCGAGATCGGCTCCGACCCGCTGGTGAGGGCGCTCTGCCGGGCGCCCGAGAAGGGCCAGCGCCCGCTGGAGATCCCCAGCGATCCGATGCTCTACCGGCTGTTCGAGATCCCCGCGGTGTACGGTGACGCCCTCAAGACCGTGATTCACGAGAAGTTCGGCGATGGCATCATGTCGGCGATCGACTTCGAGTGCCACGTCGAGCGTATCGAGACCGAGGACGGTGCCGACCGGGTGCGGATCACCTACGAGGGGGCCTTCCTGCCCTATCGACGCTGGTGAGCGAGCTCAGAGGCTGGCCGACCCACGCACCAGCGGGTCGGGCACGGGCTCGCCGGGTGCTCGACTCGCGGCATCGTACACCCCGAGCCAGCGCTCTCTGATCGTCGCGATGTCGAGGTCGGTCACCGTCGGGTCGATCGTGAGATGGCGCAGGCCGGCCGCTCGCCCCAGCGCGACGGTGAGCTCCTCGGAGAACGTACAGCGCATCGCGCGGCGGCGGCCTTCGAGGGGCTCGTGGGCCGCACTCGAGACACGATACTCGACGACGCCGACACAGCCGGCCGCCAGCGCCCAGGGCAGCTCCCCGGCGGCGGGCTCGCCGTCGGCCGTGTGGACGAACGTCTGTGCCCCGCGGTAGTATGCGATCCGTGCCGAGCGGTCGAGGCCACCCAGAAAGCGGACCTGCTCGTCGACGCCCAGCTGCCTTGCCTGGCGCTCGTGGGCCGCCCGTTCCGGGCCCTCACCGATCACTGCGACCGACCACGCGGGCTCGTCGAGCTCGGCGAGCGCCAGGAACAGCGTCTCCAGATGGGCGTGCTCGTCCAGCCGGCAGGCCGCGACGATATCGGCCGCCTCGACGGGCGTCGTCGCCTGGATCTGCCCGAAGTCGACGGGGTCGGACACCACACGTGTCGCCGCCGGCTTGACCCCGGCGGCACAGACCCGCCGTCGCGAGAGACGCGAGGGGGTGACGACGAGATCCGCCAGCCGAGCGAGCCTCGCGGTCCGGTTGGGATTTGGGTCGTCGCCGTACCAGTCGACGACGAACGCGGCGCCTGCCAGGGTCGCGCCGAGCCGGGCTGCGGCGATTGCCCGCCCCGAGACCGACTGACAGTGGACGACGTCCGGCCGGTCCATCGCCAACAGCGCCGGAAGCCGGCTCACGAACGACGGCCAGGCCGGCCGCACGGTGACCGCCTGGAAGCGCAGCCCGTCGACCCAGCGGTGGGTTCCGGGGCCGCTCCACCAGCCCGTACAGTAGACGGTTACCTTGTGGCCGGCATCGGCGAGGCTCCTGGCGATTGTCTCGGTTCTGGCGGCGCCGGCCCGGTCGGTGTGTCGACCGGTTGCCATCGCGACGACGCCGATGTGCATACGCCTATCAGCCAGGGTCCCGGCAAATACTCACTGGTCCAATCGGCGTCGCGCTTGGGGGGTCGCCTCAACGCTCGACAATCTGCTCCTCGACGGCCTCGCCGAAGTGCCGGGCGGTGTCCTCGTAGAACAGCGCCAGCTCGTCACCCACCTCGAGATCCGTCACCGCACGCCGGCCGGTGCTGGTCGCTACCTTGATCGTCTCGGCGTTCTGCAGCAGTGTCTCGACGATGTCTGGCCCCGCCTCTGTCTCGAGCTCGGCCTGGATGCGGAACATGGGTCGCCGCTCGATCTTCACACGGCCGACGATGGCCTCGCGAGTCCGACCGTCGGTATCGAGGATCTGCACCTCGTCACCCGATCGCAGCTCCGAGAGGTAGGTCGTCCCGCCGTCGGGCGTGCGGACGTAGGCGTGGACGGCCCCGGCGTTGACACGGAACGGCCGTGAGGCGACGTACGGCGAGTCGGCGGTCTCGGCGTGGACGAAAAACAACCCGCGGGACATCGACCCCACGAGCATCCCCTCGGCGTCCGTGAGCATCGAGCCCGTATCGACACAGACCCTGTCTGCGCTGCCGACGGCCTCGATCGCAGTGACGGTGGCGTAGGATAGCTCGAGTGTCTCCCGTGTGGCCTCGTCGCGCAGCCTGACCACCTCGTGGATGGTGTCGGGGTCGTCCGTGTCGATCAACACCCCGTCGGCGCCGCTCTCCAGGGTCTCGAAGGCCGTCCGTGCCTCCGCAGCCGTCTGGACGCCGGCGATCAGCTCCGTCTCCGAGCCGACGCGGGCGATCAGGTTCTCCAGCGGGATGATCGTCCAGTCCTCACCGATGACGATGGTGTAGCGGGCCTCGACGGCTGCCGCCTCGGCGAAGGCCTCGTGGTCGGGCGAGCGAATACGGACGTAGGCTGCCTCGGTGCCGCGATCGCCTCTGCGAAGCTCCGTCAGGTCCGCGCTACCCGTGTGGTCGGCCGGCAGGTCGATCGTGCCGTCGCCTTCACCGTCCTTGCCGACGACCGTCGTCTCGACCTCCGGATGCCGCTCACCCTCCGCATCCATGACGTGGACGTCGTCGCCCGAGAACGCCGCGATGTTCACGCGACCGAGCTCCTCGACCCGTGCTGCATCGTCGCCATCGATCAGCACCCAGTCGACGCCCGCCTCGAGCCCGGTGGTGATACGGCGTTTGCGTGTCTCCCAGTCGCCGACCGAGTCGTCGGCTTTGATCCAGACACTCCGATCTCGTTCGGTCATGCCCTCACGCCGGCGGGTGTGGTATTGAAGCCTATGCATGGGTGCAGACGCCACCCTCCCGGGCCCCGGCAGTGGTTTGTCGCTGGACACACCACCGGCAGTATGGAGCTGTTCTGCATCGGCGGCACACGGTTCGTCGGCCGACATATCGTCGAGCGCTGGCTCGATGCCGGCGACGAGGTCACACTGTACAACCGGGGGCGCCACCGGAGCCCGTTCGAGGGCATCGACCGCGTCAGCCACGAGCGGGGGGACCGTGCCGACGAGGCTCGACTTCGTCAGGCACTCGAGACGGCGGCCCCCGACGTGGTCGTCGACACCGTCGCCTACCAGCCCGCAGAGGTGGCCCTGGCGACGTCGCTCTGTCGACGCCTCGACATCGAGCGGTACGTGTACATCTCCTCGGGGGCGGCCTACGGCGAAGAACGGGTGCCAAAGCGCGAAGGCGAGACCGCACTCGAGCCCTGGCCCGGTGAGACGCCGACCGAGGCGGTCGATGCGACCTACGGTCAGCGCAAAGCCCAGGGCGATCGTCTCGTCGCGGCGGCCGCCGCCGACGGGCTGGGAGCGATGAGCGTTCGGCCGCCGGTGATCTACGGGCCCTACGACTACACCGAGCGGTTCGACTACTGGCTCGGACGGGTGCTGGCCCACGAGCGGGTGGTCGTCCCCGGCGATGGGGCCAGCCTCTGGCATCGGGCCTATGCTGAGGACGTCGCGAGTGCCGTCCGTGTGGTTGCCCGGCGGGGCGAGCCGGGCGAGGCCTACAACGTGGGCGACGAGCACGCCCCGACGATGGCCGAGTGGGTCGAACTGATCGCGGCGGCTGCAGACCGCGCGGTCGCGCCGGTGGCGACGGGGGTCCAGACGCTCGCGACTGTCGGGCTCAACGCAGCGGCATTCCCCGGCTATCGGGCGCGCCCACACCTGCTCGCGCTGGAGAAGCTCCGCGCGCTGGGCTGGCGATCGACACCGCACGAGGAGGGGCTTGCCGCCACGCTGAGCGAGTATCGACAGACCGACCGCGACGAGCGAGATATCGGCCCCGCCCGACGGGAGACAGAGCGGGCGTTGGCGCAGCTGGAGTCGGGCTGAGCCGGCCGCGAGACGCCCCCAGGCGCTCTCGCCCGAGGGGAAACGGGTATGCGGGATGGCATCGCATCCCGTCTATGTTCGAGAAGTCGACCTGGATCAGGCTCCCCCGGAACGTGGTCGTGGGCCATGGCGTGTTGAGCCAGACGGTCGCCGCGCTCGAGGAGCTCTATCTCGATGGCCGGCCGCTGATCGTCACCTCGCCGACACCCCGAAAGATCGCCGGCGAGCGGGTGTACGAGATGTTCGAGACGGCCGGCTGGGCCCCCGAGATGGTGGTCGTCGAGGCTGCCTCGTTCGCGGCCGTCGAGCGGGTCATCGATGCGGTCGGAGTCGAAGAGACGGGGTTCCTGGTGGGGGTCGGGGGCGGCAAACCTATCGATATCGCGAAGATGGCCGCCGACGAGGTCGACCGCGCCTTCGTCTCGATCCCGACGGCCGCGAGCCACGACGGCATCGTCTCGGGCCGAGGGTCCGTCCCCGAGAACGACATCCGACACTCCGTGGCCGCGGATCCGCCGCTGGCGGTCGTCGCCGACACCGAGCTGCTGGCCCAGGCCCCCTGGCGGCTGACGACGGCCGGCTGTGCGGATATCATCTCGAACTACACGGCAGTCAAGGACTGGCAGCTGGCCCACCGCCTCCAGGGGGTCGAGTACTCCGGGTACGCCGGCGCGCTCTCGCGGATGACCGCCGAGATGCTCGTCGAGAGTGCCGACTCGATCAAACAGGAGCTCGAGGAGTCGGCCTGGATCGTCGTCAAGGCGCTGGTCTCCTCGGGTGTCGCGATGTCGATCGCGGGCTCGTCACGCCCGGCCAGCGGCGCCGAGCACCTCATCAGCCACCAGCTCGACCGCATGGCCCCGGGGACCGCGCTCCACGGCCACCAGGTCGGCGTCGCCTCGATGCTGACGGAGTATCTCCACTCGGGCGAGGATGGTGAGTGGCGCGCGGTTCAGCGTGCCCTGGAGAGTCTGGGCGCACCGACCACCGCAGCGGCGCTGGGCCACCGCGCGGAGACAGTTGTCGAGGCCGTCACCAGCGCCCATCGCATTCGCGATCGCTACACGATCCTGGGCGATGGGGTGAGCGAAGAGGCTGCACTCGAGGCGGCAACGGTCACTGGCATCCTCTAGAAAAGCGGTCGAGAGCGACTACTCGGCTTCAGGCTCGCGCTCGTCGTCGGCCGGCTGCCCACCGTCGGCTTCTGGCTCTGGCTCACGACTCGGCTCGGGGTCTGCCTCTGGCACCTCTGCCTCTGGGATCTCCTCGTCCATCTCCTGGATGACGTCGTCGGCCGAGCGGATGTCCGTGGGGTCGGCTCCTGCCTTGATTCGCTCTGCCTCCTTCTCCATCTCCTCGGTGTCGATCTCGGCGTCCTGGTCGATCTGTCCGAGGATCGACTCGATATCATCGAGCCCGATCAGCTCGCGGGTCTCCTCGTCGAACTCGGTGCTCTCGAGGACCTCCTGGACCTGTGAGACGTCGCTGCCGGTCAGGTGCTTGCCGTAGCGGCTCACCAGCGAGGTGAGCTCCTGGGGCAACACGAACGTCGTCGACTCGCCCTGGCCGATCTCCGCCAGTGTCTCCATGCCCTTGTCGATGATCGCCCGCTCGCCCATCGACTCGGCGGACCGCGCCCGGAGCACCGTCGAGATCGAGTCACCCTGTGCTTCGAGGATCTGGCTCTGCTTTTCACCCTGTGCTCGGATGATGTTGGACTGCTTGTCTCCTTCGGCGGTCTCGATGGCACTACGGCGCTCTCCCTGTGCCTCGAGAATCATCGCCCGGCGCCGGCGCTCGGCGGAGGTCTGTTGCTCCATGGCCTGCTGGACCTCCTGTGAGGGGTTGACCTCTCGCACCTCGACGGACTCGACCCGGACCCCCCACTCGTCGGTGGGCTCGTCGAGCTCGCGTCGGATTCGCGTGTTGATCTCGCCACGCTTGTTCAGCGTGTCGTCCAGCTCCATGTCACCGAGCACGGCCCGCAGTGTGGTCTGTGCGAGATTCGACACCGCACGCTTGTAATCGTCCACCTCGAGGAACGCCTTCTTCGCGTTCATCACCTTGATGTAGACGACGGCGTCGGCGGTCACCGGGGAGTTGTCTCGCGTGATCGCCTCCTGTCGGGGGACGTCCAGCGTCTGTGTTCGCATGTCGAACGCGTAGGTCCGCGAGACGAACGGTGGGATGAAGCTGATACCGGGTTCGAGCAGCTTCCGGTACTCACCGAACACCGTCAGCGCCTTTTTCTCGGTGGCGTCGACGATCTCGACGGCCTGATAGACGGCGACGATCGCGATCGTGAGCAGTACCAGTGCCACGAACGGCGTCGCGAACATCGCCTGTAGCGGGACGAGCATACCAAAAGAAGGGTGAGACGGCGAATAAGTGTTGGCACGATCCGGGCGTGCAGCCGGGACGGGTGGGCGGCTCAGTCGTCGCTGGAGACGACGCCCCCACTCTCGTCGATGTCGTGGCCGGCCGATGGGTAGACCGCTGCCGGCGGGTCCGTCCTGACGTCCGCTGCCGGCCGCTCCGCGATGGCTGCGGCGTAGGCGTCGGGCATCACCTTCACGAACTGGTCGAGCGCCGCCTCCCAGTCGGCCAGCAGCTCGGCCCCACGGGCAGAGTCCGTGTGCGCGACGTGGTTCTCGACGAGCCGACGGAGCATCTGCCGGTCGCTCTCGGTGAGCTCGCTCGAGGTGGTGACCATCTCGGGGTTCACCCTGTCGGGGAAGCTGCCATCACGGTCGAGAACGTAGGCCACGCCACCGCTCATGCCGGCCGCGAAGTTCTTGCCGGCCTCGCCGAGGACGGCCACACAGCCGCCGGTCATGTACTCACAGCCGTGGTCGCCGACCGACTCGACGACGGCCTTGACACCGGAGTTCCGGACGGCGAATCGCTCGCCGGCCATCCCGTTGACGTAGGCCTCGCCGTCGGTCCCGCCGTAGAGCGCGACGTTGCCAGCGATGATGTTCTCCTCGGGAGCGTACGGTGCCGTCGGTGGCGTCTCGAGGATCAACGTCCCGCCGGAGAGCCCCTTGCCGACGTAGTCGTTGCCCGAGCCAGTCAGCCGCATCCGCACCCCTCGGGCCAGGAAGGCGCCGAACGACTGGCCGGAGACGCCCGTGAAGTCGATGCCGAGCGTGCCCGGGGCCAGCCCTGCCTCGCCGTGCTCCTGGGAGATGGCGTGGGAGAGCGTCGCCCCGACCGCCCGGTCGGCGTTGCCGATCGACATCTCCAGCTCGGTCGGCTCACCGCGCTCGATCGCGGCGCTCGCCTGCTCGATGATCTCCCAGTCGAGCTGCTCGTCGACCTCGTGGGTCTGGGGCTCGGCCTTGGTGCGTGCCTCGCCCGCCAGCGGCGCCAGCATCGACGAGAGGTCCAGCTGGGCGGCCTTGGGCTGGCTGACGGCCTCGCGTTGTGCCAGCAGGTCCACCCGACCGACCATCTCCTCGAGCTCGCGAAAGCCCAGCTCGGCCATGATCTCACGCAGCTCCTGGCCGAGGAACGTCATGTAGTTGATGACGTGCTCCGGCTCGCCTGGGAACCGGGCGCGAAGCTCCTCGCGCTGGGAGGCGACGCCGACGGGGCAGGTGTTCTCGTGGCACTGGCGTGCCATCACACAGCCACTCGTGACCAGCGCGGCCGTCCCGAACACGTACTCCTCGGCGCCCAACAACGCGCCGATCGCCACGTCACGGCCGGTCTTCATCCCGCCGTCGACGGTCACCTTGATCCGCGAGCGCAGCCCCGTCGCACAGAGCATCTGGTTGGCCTCTGCCAGCCCGAGCTCCCAGGGCAGCCCCGCGTGTTTGATGCTGGTCTTGGGCGAGGCGCCGGTGCCGCCCGAGTGGCCCGCGATGTGGACCACGTCGGCGTTGGCTTTCGCAACGCCGGCCGCGATGGTGCCGATGCCGGCCTCCGAGACCAGCTTCACGTTGATGTCGGCCTCGTGGTTGGCGGCCTTGAGATCGTGGATGAGCTGCTTGAGATCCTCGATCGAGTAGATGTCGTGCAGTGGCGGCGGCGAGATCAGCCCCACCCCGGGCGTCGAGCGCCTGACGTAGGCGATCATCTCGTCGACCTTCTTGCCCGGCAGGTGGCCACCCTCGCCGGGCTTGGCCCCCTGTGCCATCTTGATCTGTATCTCGTCGGCGTTGCGCAGGTAGTTCGAGGTCACCCCGAACCGCCCCGAGGCGACCTGCTTGACCCGGCACTCCTTCTCGGTGCCGAAGCGGTCCGGGGGCTCGCCACCCTCGCCCGTGTTGGCCTTGCCGCCGAACCGGTTCATCGCCATCGCGTTGTTCTCGTGGGCCTCTGGCGAGAGACTCCCCAGGCTCATCGCCGCCGTCGAGAATCGCGACGCCAGCGACTCGACGGACTCGACCTCCTCGATGGGGACCGGGTCCCGGTCGGAGTCGAACTCGAGCAGGCCACGCAGCGTCTGGAGCTGCTCGGTCTGTTCGTTCATCATCTCGGCGAAATCGCCGTAGCGCTCGTAATCGCCCGTCCGGGCGGCCTGCTGGAGCGCGCCGACCGACTGCGGGTTCCACTCGTGATACATCCCCGTCGAGCGGTGTTCGTACTCGCCCTGGCGCTCGAGGTCGACGTCTTCAGGGTCGCCGAACGCCACCGCGTGTCGCTGGAGCAGGTCCTCCTCGACGCCGTCGATCCCGATACCCTCGGTCCGGGCGGTCGTCCCCTGGAAGTACTCGGCGACGAAGTCGGAGGCGAGCCCGACGGCCTCGAAGATCTGTGCCCCACGATAGGACTCGACCGTCGAGATGCCCATCTTCGCCATCGTCTTCAACAGTCCGTCGTTGATCGCGCCGACGTAGGCGTCGATCGCCGTCGAGAGCTCGGCCCCGTCGTCACCGGCGACCAGATCCGCGATCGACTGGTAGGCCAGGTAGGGGTTGACCGCGCCGGCTCCGTAGCCGATCAGCGTCGCGAAGTGATGGACCGCACGGGGGTCGCCCGACTCGACGACCAGGCCGATCTGGTTGCGCAGCCCGTTCCTGACGAGATGGTGATGGACCGCGCCCGTCGCCAACAGCGACGGGATCGCGACTCGCTCCGGGCCCATCGCACGATCCGAGAGCACGAGCAGCTCGTTGTCCCTGGCGGCCGTCGTCGCCGCCATCCGCAGCTGTCTGACAGCCACCTCCAGCGAGTCGTACTCCTCGGGGTCGTAGGTGATATCGAGTGTCCGTGTCGAGAGCCCCTCCTCGTCGAGCCCTCTGATCTCGGCCGTCTCTCCGTCGGTGAGAATCGGCGACTCGCAGATGAGCTGGCGGGCGTGCTCTGGCGTCTCCGCCAACAGGTTGCGCTGATACCCCAGCCGGGTCTCCATCGACGTGACACACTCCTCGCGGATGTAGTCCAGCGGCGGGTTCGTCACCTGGGCGAACAGCTGTTTGAAGTAGCTGAACAGCGGGCGATTGTACTCCGAGAGCACCGACAGCGGTGTATCGTCACCCATCGAGCCGACGGGGTCTTTGCCCTGCTCGATCATCGGCTCGAGCAGATGGTCGAGCTCGTCGTGCGTGTAGCCGTAGGCGGCCTGTGCCGCCCGCAGCCCGGTCACGGGCTCGAGTGGCTCGGTGTCGCTGTCGGCGCCGAGCTGCTCGAGCGAGCGCTGCTGGTCGGCGACCCACTCGCCGTAGCGGTCGTCCTGCAGGCTCTCGAACACCTCCTCGTCGGGGACGACGCGGCCCTCCTCGGCGTCGGCGAGGAACAGCTGTCCGGGCTGGAGTCGGCCTCGCTCGGCGATCGCGGCGGGCTCGTGGTCGAGCGCGCCGGCCTCGCTGGCCATCACGAGCGTGTTGTCCTCCAGCAGGTCGTACCGGCAGGGCCGCAGCCCGTTGCGGTCGAGCACCGCCCCGATGCGGTCGCCGTCGGTCGCGGCCACCAGCGCTGGGCCGTCCCAGGGTTCGACCAGCGAGGCGTGGTAGTCGTACCACTCACGGCGTGATTCGGGGACGTGGTTGGCCTCCTTCCGCCAGGCCTCGGGGATCAGCATCCGTAGGGCGTGGGGCAGCGACCGCCCACCCTCCAACAGCAGCTCCAGAGCGTTGTCAACGCTCGCGGTGTCGGACTGCTCGGGGTCGTCGATCACCGGTCTGATCGTATCGATATCCTCGCCGAACGCCGGGTGCTCGATGTTGGTCTCTCGGGCACGCATCCAGTTGATGTTCCCCTGGATGGTGTTGAACTCGCCATTGTGGATCATCGACCGGTACGGATGGGCCAGATGCCAGGCACCCAGCGTGTTCGTCGAGAATCGTGCGTGGACCATCGCGAACGTGGAGACCATGCGATCGTCGGTGAGCTCGGGGAAGTACGCCCCCAGCTGGTCGGCCTTGAGCAGCCCCTTGTACACGACCGTCTTGCGGTCCAGCGAGCAGACGTAGAACCACTCGGCGCCGGCCGGCGCCGTCCGCTCGACCTCGTTCTCGACCGCCCGACGGGCGACGTAGAGCGCGCGGTCGAACGCATCCTCGTCCATGTCCTCGGCGGGCACGACGAACGCCTGGGCGATCTGCGGCTCTGACTCCCGGGCGGTCGCACCCAGGTCGGCCGCCGTCGCGTCGGTGGGCACCTCGCGCCAGCTCAGCAGGTCCAGCCCCTGGGCGGCGAGTGCCTCCTCGAAGGAGACACAGAGCCCCTGGGCGGCCTCGGTCTCGGGCGGCAGAAACACCGACGCCACGGCGTACTCGCCTGCCGGTGGCAGCTCGACGTCGGTCACCGCCTGGTAGTACTCGTGGGGGATCTGGATGAGGATGCCCGCTCCGTCGCCGGTGTTCTCCTCGGCACCGGTCGTGCCCCGGTGTTCGAGGTTCCTCAGCAGCTCGAGACCGTCCGTGACGATCGGTTTGGTCTCGCCGCCGTCGAGATCGTATACGACACCTACACCGCAGGACCCACGATAATCGTCGGGGGCGGCGAGCCCAGTCTGGGCCGCCTCGTCTGCCCCGTGTTCGTTCATGTGTAGCATAGCGGCGAAGCCCACAAGAGGGTTGCCCTCTGCGGTGCCAGATGGATAAGCCCACAGTCGTGCAGGGCGGGCTGCCGTCCTCGTGTCGGCCGCCAGTAGAGGAGACCGAAATCCCTAAACTCGACAGCGCTGCAGAAGGGATGGAGCCGAGGTAGCCTAGCCCGGCCAAGGCGGCAGATTCGAAATCTGCTGTCCTCACGGACACGTGAGTTCAAATCTCACCCTCGGCGTTGCTCTTCTCGATCGTGTGATGACGGCCAGACGGCTCTAGTAGCCCGGATCCCGGCCGGTCTGCTCGGGGTCGCCGGTCCGGTCGCGGGCGAGGCCACCCCGGAACGCGATCCAGGCGAGGACGCTCACGAACAGGATCGGCGGGAGGATCATGAACCCCCACAGCGGGTCCAACCCCCAGCCCAACAGCAGGATGACGTCCGCGATGCCCAGCGCGAGAAACGGCAGCATGGCCAGAAACGCCTGTTTCCGGCTCAGCTTGGCATCGTCCATGGCCCTCGTACGGCAGGGCGACTCAAAAGCACGCCGGCGAGCTGCCTGTTCGGGTCGCACCGGAGTTCTAAACGAGCGCTGCCCGGACCGCCAGACGTTGTCAACGATACAAAAACAGCTGACAGCCCGATTCATAGCTACCGACCCACATGGCTGAGTGGGATGAGCACGGCTCGACCAGCCACCGCCGAGGAGGAAACGGCAGGAGCCCCCAGCGGTGCTCCGGGGGCCCCTAGATGGACTGAGCCCCGTGTGCGGAGACCGTGGGTGGCGCCCTCGCGGCGCTGGAATCGGTGATCGTCGTCGAGCTCGCCCCCATGACCGGCCGCGTGGTGGTGGCAGACCACTGGGTGGGCGACACCACTGGAGATCTGAGCCAGCCTATCCGCTATCGAGCGAGCCCTGCGCCGCGGCCTGGGGGTCGCCGTCCGCGGAGGACGGACGGGGCCTGACCGACCGGGCGACGAGATAGCCGTCTGCAGTGCCGTCTTTCGGGTGGGCGTCCTGGACCCAGACCGTCCGGCCACACGAGCGGGTCAGCTCGCGAGCCCAGCTGCATGCCTCTGGTTTGGAGTAACAGGCGCGTTTGGTGCCGTGGTCGCGCACCCAGCGGCCGGCGCCGGCGCTGGCTCGGCGGGCCGAGCGCTTGACGTCCAGTCGATAGCGTTCGGGCATCCCCTCCTGGTCTGCTGGCTCGTCGGGCTTGGGCGCGCCCGGCAGCTCTGCGGTGACCGTCTCGGTGTCCGCGGGGCCTGCCTCGGACTGTGACGAACCTTCCTGCACGGGTTCCCTACAGCAGACCGGTGCAAAAGTTTTCGTCCCCGTCCGCGTGATTCTCTATAATGACGCACGATGCCCGGGTGCGAGGCCTCGGCGTGAGCGAAGTGGCCGACGGCAGTGAGGTGCCGGTCGTGATCCTCGAGGTCGACGAGCGGGTCGTCCCGATATACATCAGTGCCGACCAGGCTCAGTCGATCCAGCACGCACTCGACCACGAGCCGTTCGACCGCCCGCTCACCCACGACCTCGTCGTCGAGATGATCGGGGAGTTCGGCGCCGCCGTCGATGGCGTCCGGATCGACACGCTGGCCGAGGGCACATTCATGGCCAAGATCGACGGCGAGCAGTATCGTGACGGCGAGCGCAGACAGCTCACGTTCGACGCCAGACCCTCGGATGCGATCGCGATCGCGTTGCGACTCGGCCGCTCGATCACCATCTCCGAAGAGGTTCTCCAGGTGGCCGGGCGCCCGTCGGGCGAGTTCGACCTCGCGGGCGGCTGAGCCGCCCTCAGTCGTCCAACGGCTGGTCGGTCCCGGCGGCCTGGGCCAACAGCCGGTCGATCCCGTCGACCATCGCCCGCACGCTCGCGAGGTTAATGTCGGCGTCGCTCGCCGCGGTCGTGACCGTCCGGTCGCCGCGGCGCATCTCCACCTCGACGGTCACCAGCGCGTCGGTCCCGCCCGTGATCGCATCGACGTGATAGCTCTCGAGCTGGGCCCGGCCGGCCGTCCCCAGCGCCGCGACCACCGCGTTGACCGCCGCATCGACCGGGCCGGCGCCGGTGCCGGCAGCGCTGCGCTCCTCGCCGTCGACGGTGAGCCGGACGCTGGCGGTCGGTTGGCCCGAGCCGCTGGCGGCGGTCAGCCCCAGCAGCTCGACCCGGCGCTCGCGATCGCGACCCTGGACCTCCTCACAGATGGTCAGCAGGTCCGTGTCGGTCACCCGCTTGCCACGATCGCCCAGCTCCTTGACCCGCGAGACCACCGTGCCTAGCTCGGCGTCGGTCACCTCGAGCCCGTGCTCGGTCAGCGTCGCCTCGACGCCCGCCCGGCCGGCGTGTTTCCCGACGACCATCCGGCGCTGCCGGCCGACGGTCTCGGGGGCGTAGGGCTCGTACATCGCGTCGTCCTTGAGCGTCCCGTCGGTGTGGATTCCCGACTCGTGGGTGAACGCGTTCTGGCCGACGACGGCCTTGTTCGGCGCCAGCGCGATCTCACTGGCCGTGGCGACGGTCTGTGCGAGCTCGTAGAGCCGGTCGAGCGCGAGCGTCTCGACGCCGTAGCCGTGTGCCAACGCGATCGCCATCTCCTCGAGGGCGACGTTGCCGGCTCGCTCGCCGACGCCGTTGATCGTGCCGTGGACCAGGTCCGCGCCGGCGGCGACCCCGACCAGCGCGTTCGTCACCGCGAGCCCGAGATCGTCGTGGGTGTGGACACTCGTCGGCCCGAGCGCGGCCAGCCGGCTGACCACCGCCAGCGTGTGATCGGGGGTCGCGTGGCCCACCGTATCGGCATAGCAGACCCGGTCGGCACCCGCCTCGAACGCCTCGCCCATCAGCTCCTCGAGGAAGGCCGGGTCGGCGCGCGACCCGTCCTCACCGATCACCTCGACCCAGAGGTCGTGGGCGGTCGCGTACTCGACGAGGTCACCCGTTCGCTCGATGACGGCCTCGCGGGTGCTGTCGAGCTTGGTCTCGATGTGGCGGGCACTGGCGGGCACGACCAGGTTCACCCCATCGACATCGCAGTCCAGCGCAAGCTCGATATCGCGCTGTACACCGCGGGCGAACGATGTCACCGTCGCGTCGAGCCGCTGGGCGGTGACCTGCTGGATGGTTTCGCGCTCGCCGGCGCCGGTGCAGGCGCTACCTGCCTCGATGATGGCGAGCCCGGCGCCGTCGAGCTGCCGGGCGATGTCGGCCTTCTCCGCCGGCGAGAACGAGACACCGGGAGCCTGCTCGCCGTCGCGAAGCGTCGTGTCTAGCATCGCCACCTCGGCCGTCTGGATCGGGGCCGTCAGTTCGTGGCGGTCGAAGAGCATTGAGTGAGTTTCATCGCGGTCGAATTTCACGGCCAGCCGCCTCGCGGCGACGTTGCCTATCCTCCATGTCGGATGTCGACATACTACTCTCTCGCAGTCAGCCCACCGTCTTAAGCGGGCTGATGTCCAGGCGAGCGGCCACGCGCCCCCCGGGGGAACGTTGAGGAGGCTGGCCCTGGCAGTGCTGGTGTGAAGACGCCGAAGGGCACCAGCGTCGGCGTGGACGACCCCTACGCGACCGTCGAGCGGTGCGACCACCTGACCGACCGCGGTGCCTGCCGGATCCCGATCGAGCGCCCGCAGCTCGACCCGGTGTTCACCGCCGAGCGCCGTGCCGACGACCTGCGCTGTCCGGCCGCCGACCCACACGGCGAGTGGGAGTGGGCCGACTGCCCACAGTTCTGTGCCCGCCAGCGCTCACGAGAGTGTGTGCGCTGTGCTCTGCCCGAGCGCCGTCTCCCCGGCGGTGAACGACCGCTACTCGAGGAACACCACCTCTCGTACAGCGACGAGCCCGAGTCGGCGATGGACCACGAGATCACCGTCTATCTCTGCCGGTGGTGTCACGCGAAGGTCCACGGCTCCTGGGCGCGGATCGACGACGACGTCTCGCCGGACACCGAGGCACTGGCAGTGGCGGAAGGGCGACGGAGCCGCGAGCTCGATGAGACGGGGTTCCAGACGGCCGCCGAGCGCTACGACGAGGAGGAGTGAGCGGCCGGCAGACCGCAACACCCGTGACCCAGCGTCGGATTGTGTGAGTAGATGAGTCGTGCCGATGCGCTCCGAGCCGGCGGGCGGGCGAGTGCGCCCGTCATCGTCGGCATCGTCCCGTTCGGCCTCGTCGCGGGGGCGGCCGCGATCGCGGCAGGACTGAGCCTGCTCCAGGCCGTCGGGCTCTCGGTGGTCGTCTTCGCGGGGGCCTCACAGCTCGCGATGATCGACCTGTTGGCACGCGAGGCCTCGCTCGTGGTCGTCGTCGGCACCGCCCTGGTAATCAACGCCCGGCTGGTGATGTACTCGGCGTCGATCGCGCCGGACCTGCTCGAGGTGAAACTCCGTGTCCGGGCGCTGCTGGCCTACGTCCTGACCGACCAGGCCTACGCACTGTCGGTGACGCGCTACCGTGAGGGGCTGAAGGAGACCGACCAGCGGCTCTGGTTCTACGTCGGCACCGCGGTGCCGCTGTGGGTGGCCTGGCAGATAGCGACGATCGCCGGTGCCGTCGTGGGCGCCCAGCTGCCGAGCTGGCTCCCACTGGGGTTCGCGGTGCCGCTGGTGTTTCTGGCGCTGCTGGCCCCGGCGGTCCAGGACCGACCGAGCGCTGCGGCCGCGATTGCCGGTGGGGCGATCGCCACGCTGGGGATCGGGCTCCCCTACAATCTGGGGCTGCTCGCAGGTGCAGTGGTCGGTATCGCGGTCGGCACCGGCCTGGCGCTGAACGAGCGCACGTCGGCGGAGGCCCCTGCGTGACTGCCTCGACGGCAGTCGTCTGGAGCGCGGTCCTGCTCGCGGGGGTCGGTACCTACCTGCTCCGGGCATCCTTCCTGCTGCTGTTCGAGCGATTGGGCGAGGTTCCGCCGGCCGTCGAGACGGCACTGGAGATGGTGCCCGCAGCGGTGCTGGCGGCGCTGGTCGTACCGGCGATACTCGCACCCGACGGGGCGATCGCCCTCGTCGGCAACGACCGCCTGTTCGCGGGGGTCGCCGCGACGGCGGTCGCCTGGTACACCGAGAACATCGTCGCGACGATCCTGGTGGGGCTGGTCGGGGTCGTGCTGTTGGGGTTGGTCTGACCGGCCAGCTCGAGACGCACCGTATTTAGGACGAGCCTCCCAGGTCGGCGTATGAGCGACGACGAGGAGGCCCAGGAGCTCGGGATTACCGAGTCCAAGGCCGGGCAGACCGGCGAGTGGTATGCCGAGGTGGTCCAGAAGGCAGGGCTGGCCGACTACGCACCGATGGGGGGGTTCATCGTGACGAAGCCGCGTGGCTACGCGCTCTGGGAGCGTCTGAAGGCGAATCTCGACGGCTGGTTCAAAGAGACCGGCGTGCAGAACAGCTACTTTCCGGCGCTGATCCCCGAGAGCTATCTCGAGGAGGAGGCCGAGGTCGTCGACGGGTTCGACCCCGAGGTGGCCTGGGTCACGGAGGCCGGTACCGAGCCACTCGAGGAGCGCCTTGCGTTTCGGCCGACGAGCGAATCGATCATCACGCCGTTTCTCAGCGCGTGGGTCCGCAGCCATCGCGACCTGCCGATGCGACTCAACCAGTGGTGCTCGGTGATCCGCTGGGAGGCGACCGACACCAAGCCGTTCTTCCGGACCAAGGAGTTTCTCTGGCAGGAGGGCCATACCGCCCACCGTGACGAGGCCGACGCCTGGGCAGAGACGACGACCCGGCTGGGCCAGTACGAACGGCTCTACGAGGAGGTCATGGCGATTCCGGGGCTCCGTGGCCGAAAACCCGATCACGACAAGTTCCCTGGGGCGGACGTGACGACGACGATCGAGGCGCTGATGCCCGACGGCCGGTCGGTCCAGGCCTGCACGTCACACTATCTGGGGACCCGCTTTGCCGAGGCCTACGACGTGAGCTACACCGACGAGGACGAGGCGAGCCAGCTGGCCCACACCACCTCCTGGGGGCTCTCCTGGCGGGCGCTGGGGGCGCTGATCATGACCCACTCGGACGACCAAGGGCTCGTCATCCCGCCGCCGCTGGCGCCCGAACAGGTCGTGATCGTCCCGATCTGGCAGGCCGACACCCGCGAGGCGGTCCTGGAGTACGCCGAGGGGATCGCCGAGGAGCTCGAGGCCGCGGATATCAGGGTCGAGCTCGACGACCGCGAGGGGCGCAATCCGGGGTTCAAGTTCAACGAGTGGGAGCTCAAAGGGGTGCCGCTGCGGATCGAAGTCGGCCCCAACGAGGTCGCCGACGAGGAGCTCACGCTGGTCCACCGGCCCGATGGCCACCAGCACGCCGAGCCCCGGGCCGACCTGGAGGCCGCCGTGGAGACGGCGCTCGAGACCGTCTACGACACGCTCTACGAGAACGCCCAGGCCACGCTCGAGGCGGGCGTCCACGAGGCCCACGGCCGCGACGAGATTCTCGGCACGCTCGGGCGCCACGGCGGCTACGTCAAGACGGGCTGGTGTGGAGCCGAGGCCTGCGAGGCTGCGGTCAAAGACCAGATCGCCGCCGGGATCGTCATGCTGCCGCTTGACGAGTCGGCTGGCCCGATCCACGACAGCTGTGGGATCTGTGAGGAGCCCGCCGCGGAGACGGCCTACTTCGCCCGCTCGTACTGAGCTGGGGACAGGGCGGCGTATCGAGGAGTAGCGTTTTAGCCGGCAGGAACGCACCATCGGTAGTGCCGACCCCGTTCGACGTGCTCGAGCTCGACCCCGACGCCGGCCCGGCGGCCGTCGAGGCTGCCTACCGTGACCGGGTCAAGGAGGCCCACCCCGACCACGGCGGCTCTGTCCGGGAGTTCCTGGTCGTCCGTGACGCCTACGAGCGGATCGCCGAGGGCTACGACGCGCTCGATCACGATGCCGACAGCGAGCCCGAGACGACCGCCGAGGCGGCCGACCGAGAGCCCCCAACGCCCGACCCCGACCAGCGGCTGGTGCGCTACGTGGACTACGAGCTGCTCCAGGAGCGCGGCTGGGAGCTGACCGACCCCGACCTGTTCGAGAAGGCCCAGGCGGCCGACGTCGACGGCGACCGCTGTGGGCGCTGTCTCGTCGAGGACGCACAGACGCTGCTCGAGGCTGCCGAGGCCGACGAGATGGTCTGGCCCTACGCCTGTCGTGGGGGCGCCTGTACGAACTGTGCGGTGGCGGTGCTCGACGGCGAGATGCCGACCGGCGCCGGCAGCATCCTGCCGCGCTCGATGACCGACCGGGGGATCCGGCTCTCCTGTATGGGTGCGCCGGTCAGCGACGAGGCGACGGTCGTGTTCAACGTCAAACACTTGCCCGGGCTGGACGACCTGCGGCTGCCGATCTCACGATTCGAGCAGGCCGAGCTCGACGACTGAGCGGCGGTCGACGTGTTTAGGCTCGCCCGGGCCGCTGCACTTCCATGACCCAACAGACGCTCGGTGCTAGCCGACTCACCGGCCAGAGCGTGGTCGCGTTGGACCTCGAGACGGTCTCGCCGGCGCTGGCGGCAGGGGAACGCCCCGACTTCGACGACCCCGGTGACTTCGAGCTGTTGGCCGTCGCGATGGCCGTCCAGCGACCCGGCACCGGTCCCGAGAGCGAGCCCGACGAGTCGACAGTCGTCTTCCGAGAGGCCCCATCGGCCGATGCCGAACGAGCGCTGGGCACGCAGCTGCTCGACCGTCTCGAAGCGCTCTCGCCTGACGTGCTCGTGACGTTCAACGGTGAGCGATTCGACCTGCCGGTCGCGACCGGCCGGCTCCGCCGGCGAGGTGAGGATGAGGCGGCCGACCGGCTCGCCTCGCTGTTCGCCGACCTCGAGCATCTCGACCTGAAACACAGCGCCTGGGCAGCCTACGGCGAGTACACCAGCCTGACGACGCTGATCGACGAACAGGGGCTCCCCGTGCCACGGACCGCCTGGGCGGATTTCCCCGTCGAGCTGCCGGGGTTCACCGATATCGAGGCGCAGGCGAAAGGCCCCTACATCGGTGGCGCCGATATCGCGGCGGTCGGCGAGCTGTATCTGGAGAGCCGGACGGCCGGCCACGACGTCGATCGCCTCGAGGCGATGCTCCGGGAGTACGCGGCAGGCGACGTCGCCCGGCTCTGCCAGCTGGCCGCACGCCACCCGTTCTGAGCGGGAAACCGGAAGCGCCAACCAGCTGCCCCGGCCAGCTTGGCCCAATGAGTCTGGTGAGCCAGCTGGGCTCCATGCTTGGCCTGCTCGTCGCGGGCGTGGCGCTGCGGAGTACAGGCGTGCTCGGGGCGGCCCGGCGCGATCGCCTGACGACGCTGGCGTTCTACGTGGCGCTACCGGCGCTCGTCTTCTCGGCGACGGTCTCGCGACCGCCGGGCGCGATCGTCTCCGGGCGGCTGCTCGTCGGCGTGGCGATCGTGCTCTACGGGTTCGTCGCGCTCGGGCTGGTCGTCCACCGGCACCGGCCCGACCCGGCACGACGCGCCGTCGCCGTCGTGGGCAGCTATCACGGCAACATGGGTTTCTTGGGGCTACCGTTCGTCGCGACCGCGTTCGGCGGGCTGGCCGCCGCCAAGGCGAGTCTCGTCCTCGGCATCAGCGCGCTGATCCACATCTCGACGACGGTCGTGGTGCTGACCCGGCTGACCGGCGCCGAGACGCAGCTGCGGGCGGAGCTGGCCGAGCTCGTCCGCAACCCAGTCCTCCTGGCGCTGATGGCGGGACTGACCGGCGCGACGGTCGGGCTCGTCGTCCCACCGACAGCGACCCGCCTCCTGGAGACGCTGGGAGCGCTCGCGCTGCCGATCGCGTTGCTGTCCGTCGGAGCGACCTTCACCCGCGATCAGGGGCTGGTCGACAGCTCGATCGTCGGCCAGGTCGCCGCGCTCAAGCTCGTGGCGATGCCGTTGGTGGCGCTTGGGGTGTTCATGCTCCTGGAGCCGGTCGCCTCGACGGTCAGAGCCGCGGTCGTGATGCTGGCGATGCCGACGGCGGTCTCGACGTACATCTACGCCGACGAGCTGGGCGGTGATGCCGACCTGGCGAGTGCCACCGTCGTCGCGACGACCGCTGTCGCGCTGCTCACCCTCTATCCGGTCATCCTGCTGATCGAACGCGTGTTGCGCGCGGCCGGTCTCTAGACGGCTCTCGAAGAGGGCAACAGCAAAATCGGTGGGCTGTCTGGTCGGTGTATGGTAGAGCCTCCCACCCACGTCGCCGATGTGATGACCAGCCCGGTCGAGACCGTCTCTGCACAAGCAACCGTCCGCGAGGCGGCGGGCTTGATGCGAACGGGTGGGTTCAGCGCGCTGCTGGTGCCCGGGAGCACCACGGGGATCGTCACCAGCACCGACGTGCTCGACGTGGTCGCGACCGGCAAGGATCCCGACGTGATCGACGTCGCGACCGTGATGACCGCCCCTGTCGAGTGTGTCACGACGCGGCTGGGGCTCAACGAGGTCGCGGCGATGATGACCAACTACGAGATCAATCATCTGCCGGTGATCGGCGACGATCGCGACTACATCGGCATCGTCTCCGCGACGGACCTCCGCGAGACGTTGGTTTAGGCCGAGTGCTCGAGACGCCAGCGCCCGGTGCCGGCGCGCGAGCCTGCCCGTGAGGGTGCAGCGAGCACCGCTGTGCCCTGCGATCGACCATCGGCGCGACCGGTGGGGCCTGCGGTCTAGGGGGTGATAACGGCGCGGCCGTCGATCTCGCGGTGCTCCAGTCGCTCTGCAACCTCGTTGACCTCCTCGAGCCCGTACCGACTCGTGTGCAACTCGACGTCGCCGCGCTCGACCAGGGCGACCAGCTCCTGGAGCTCGGTGTACTGGCCGACGAGCGTGCCACGGAAGGCGAACTCGCCGTTGACCAGCGCCTGGGCGGGCTGGTGGATGTGTCCACCGTAGCCCACGATGTGGTGGTCGCCGCCCGCGGCGACGATATCGGGAGCGAGACCGGTCGTCTCGTCGGCACCGACGAAGTCCACGACCTGTTGGGCGCCGACGTCGTCGGTCAGATCCTCGACCGCCTTGACGACGTCCTCCCCGCTGGGGTCGACCACGTTCTGTGCCCCCAGGTCCATCGCCATCTCCCGAGCGCTCCGCTTGACGTCGAGCGCGACGATATCGGCCGCGCTCATCGCCGAGAGACACTGCAGGCCGATGTGGCCCAGCCCACCGACACCGATCACGATCGCCGTGTCCCCCGGGTTGAGCTCCTGGACGGCCTTCTTGACCGCGTGGTAGGCCGTGATACCGGCGTCGGCGTGGGGCGCGATGTCCGTGGGGTCGACACCGTCGCTCAGCGGGATCACCGCCCGGTCGCTCGTGTGGAGATACTCCGCGAACCCACCGTCGGTGGTGAGCCCGTTGAACGAGCTGTTATCACAGTACATGTCCTCGCCGAGGCGGCAGTCCCGACAGGTACCACAGGTCTGGACCGGGTGGCAAATGACAGGGTCGCCCTCGCTGACCCTGGTGACCGAGCTGCCCACCTCGCTGACGATGCCGGCGTTCTCGTGGCCCAGCGTCATCGGCATCTCCTGGGGGGCGTACTGCTCCCACTGGCCTTCGATGATGTGGTTGTCAGTCTGACACCAGCCGGCGCCCTTCACCTCGACGATGACGTCGTGTGGCCCCTCGGCGCGGGGCCGGGCGATGTCTTCGATGACGAGGCCCTCGCCCATCTCATCCGTATACGCGTGCAGTCTGGCGGCCTGCATGAATTCTATCATGGTCTACCATGGTATAAAGTCTCACACTCCACAGGCCGATGTCTCCGAATGTTCGGGAGGCCTGCAGAGGGCTCGCGTCGGCGGTCGGGCCACCAGAGCGGCCGTCAGGATCAGAGCGGCTGCACCCAGACGGGCGCCCCCATCGAGGCCAGGGGTGGGGGGAGCCACCATCGCGAGAGCCGCCAGTGCCGTTCGGTCGGCCACTCTCGGGGGTGGTCCCGGGCGCCAGCACCTCTGCACCGGTCTCTCAGCTGCGGACGCCAGGGAGTGGTTGGAGCCGGTCGGGACGGCCACCTTGCTCAGGTCATCAGCTCGGTGAACCGGCGGACGCCGGCGTCGGTCCCCGCGATGATGAGCCGATCACCAGCCTCAATCTGCAGGTCGGGGCCGGCGTCGGTGATCAGCCCGCCGTCGCGCTCGACGCTGACGACCGTACAGCCGGTTCGGGACCGGACCATGGCACCGCCGAGGGTCTGGCCGGCCAGCGCGGGCGCTCGGGTCCGGACCACCTCGACCTGCTGGTCCAGCGAGAGCACCTCCTCGTCCTCGAGGATGGTCGAGGCGATCATCCGCCCGCTGACGGTCGCCAGCGAGAGCACGTAGTCGGCACCGGCCCGGTACATCTTTCGGACGGACTCGGTCTCTTCGACGCGCGCAATGACCTCCGTCTCGGGGCTGATATCACGGATCACCAGTGTCGTGAACTCGGTCGCGGTATCATCAGGCATCGCGAGGATGACCGACCGGGCTCCATCGAGACCGGCCTCGAGCAGCGTCTCGGGGGCCGTCGCGTCGCCGACGACGTCGACGCCGTCGAGCTCGCGGCGGTCGACTGTGGTAAACTCCAGGCCCGCCTCATCGAGAGCGACCGCGATCTCCCGGCCCACCTCGCCGTAGCCCACCACCAGGGTCTCCCCGGGGGTGAACCGACGCACCGTGGAGGTCGTCAGCTCCGCGAGCTCGGTGAGCTGGTCGTCGCGCCCCGTGACCAGCAGCACTGTGCCCGTGGTGAGCGTCCTGTCCGGGTCCGGCGGGGTCTGAAACTCACCCTGGAACCACGCCCCGATGACATTCACACCCGATCGCTCGCGGATGCCGCTTTCGGCGGTCGTCGATTCCACCAGGCGACTCCCGCGATGGATCGGGAGCTCGGCGATCTCGAACTCCTCACCCAGCTCGATGGCATCGCCCAGATCCGTCGTCACCGACGTCGTCACCTTCGAGGCGAGGCTGCTGCCCAGCAGCGGCCGTGGTGAGAGCACGTGGTCGGCGCCGGCGAGCCGGTGGTAGCTCTGGCGGTCGGGCTCCTCGACGACGCTGATAATGGGGACGTCGGTCGTGACCTCCTGGGCGGTCAGCACGATGCTCGTGTCGACCCGATCCGAGACGTCTGCCACCAGCGCCTGCGCGTCCCCCAGCCCTGCCTGCTCGAGTCCGGCGATCGAGGTCGGGTCAGCGTTGATGACAGGATGCTCGTTCTCGTACAGCTCCGTCGCCACGTCACGCGCTGGCTCCATGATGACGTACTCGACCTCCCGGGCCTGGAGCTCCTCGATCAGCGCATCCGCCCGCGAGGTGTACGAGCAGATGACGACGTGGTCGGTGGTCTCCTCGGGCACCGCCGTCGGCACCGTCGTCGAGAGCACCTCCTCGAGCAGCGGGAACGCCAACAGCGGGAACGCCATGAAGATCAGCAGCGTCCCGTACAGATCCATCACGATCACGACCACCTGCATCTCGGCGCTGAGCCACGGTGAGTCCGAGCCGAAGCCGGTCGTCGTGAACGTCTCGACGACCACCTGCAGCGAGTGCAGGAACGTTCGGGGGTCGCCCTCGTAGATCCGCATGCCGGCCTGGTAGAGCAGGGCAAACACCAGCATCGAGGTGGCGAGTAAGATGGCGTAGTAGACGGTCCGGCGCTGCCACTTCTGCATGGTGACACCAACGAGTTGCTGTCGCATGACCGTCCCGATACGACCGCGCAGGCCAATCGGAGCCCACCCTCAGCTCAGAGCAGCCGGCCGCCCGCGATCACCACCGGCACCAACACGATGACGTACACCAGCGCCTCGAGCGCCCACGCCAGGGCGATACGGCGGCGTTTGCGACCCGAGAGCCCGGTCGCCCGTGGGAGCACGATCACGACGAAGAACCCGACCATCAGCGGGTAGAGCCCGACGCCGACGGCCACACTGGCCAGCTCGCCACCGCCGACCAGCGCCATCACCGCCAGCGTGAGCCAGACGTACACCGGCCCCGTCAGCCCGCCGGCGACATAGTGGACGACCGCGGCCAGCCGGCGCGATGCCTCTCGGGGTGGGCGATTCGTCAACACGCCACTGGCGACGCGTGGCGGCGTCGCTCCCTCTGTGATGCGTGGCATCACCAGATCCATCGACAGCGTCGCGAGCACCGCGGCGCCGGCCCCGACGAGAAACAGCGCCGGAACCTCGATGGCCGTGGTGACCAGCCCAACTATCATACCCGAACCTCGGTGTGCCTGTATCTCAACCTACGGCTTTCCATCTCGGGCCACCCACAGTGCTACGGAGCCCGCGCTAGGCGGCTCGGGCTTCAACGAGGCGTATGCAGCACGCGACGCTCGACTACGACCGGCGACCGGCCGTCGTCGCCTGGGAGCTCACACGGGCCTGTGGGCTGGCCTGTCGGCACTGCCGGGCCGACGCCAGCCCGGGCCGACAGGACGAGGAGCTCACGACGGCGGAGGGCCGGGCGCTGCTCGAGCAGGTCGCGACGTTCGGCGACGAGCAGCTCGTGGTGCTGACCGGCGGCGACCCACTGACACGACCGGACCTGCCCGAGCTGATCGAACACGGCATCGACTGCGGGCTCAGGATGACGCTCTCACCCAGCGGCACCGGCTCGCTGACCGCCGACCGACTGGCAGCCCTTGCAGACGCGGGGCTCGATGGCGTCGCGCTGAGTCTGGATGGCCCCGACGCACCGCGACACGACGGCTTTCGCGGCGTCGACGGCAGCTTCGAACGCACCCGGGAGGCCGCCGAGACCGTCCGCGAGCTGGGGCTCTCGCTCCAGCTCAACACCACCGTCTGTGCCGAGACCGTCGAGGGGCTGGCCGCGATGGCCGAGCTGGTCGAGAGCCTCGACGCCGGCCGCTGGGGACTGTTCTTCCTCGTGCCCGTGGGCCGGGGGGCGATGCTCGAGCCCCTGGCGCCGACGCGGGCCGACCGGCTGATGCACTGGCTCGCCGAGCTGGCCGAGTCCAGACCGTTCGGGGTCAAGCCTACCGAGGCACCACAGTTCCGACGCGTGGCTCACGAGACGGATCGCGCAGCAGCCACCGGGGCCAGACGCCGGGCCGGCATCCGGGCCGGCCAGGGGTTCCTGTTCGTGGACCATCGTGGCCGCGTGATGCCATCGGGGTTTCTGCCCGAGGCGGCCGGCTCCGTCCGTGCGGTCTCGGCGCCGACGCTCTATCGCGAGAGTGCCCTCTTCGAGCGACTGCGCGAGGACGCTGCGCTCGGGGGCACCTGTGGAGCGTGCCCACACCGCTCGCGCTGTGGCGGGAGCCGCTCGCGAGCCTACGCCCACACGGGCGACCCGTTGGCCGCCGACCCGCTCTGCCCGTTCGTCCCAGCTGGCTACGACGGGCCGGTCCCCGGCCCGGCCCACCGCTGAGCCGACCTGGCCACGCGACACTCGGGAGAGACCGCCGGAGAAGGCGGCTCGCGGCCGCGATTGGAGAGCTGCACAGCCGAGACCGAGGGCTCGAAGCGCGCGCTGAGGAAGACACGGGCCCGGAGTGTTAACAAACGCGAGGGCGTCTGTTGGGAAAGTCGGCGGACGAGCGGCGCCGCGCCCAGCCGAAACCGGCCGCGCTCGGCGAGTCAGACGTCCGATTTCGGCCGGCGCAAGGGCTCACTCGACGAGGACGCGATCGGTAAGCCAACAGCCCTCGAGCGACCCGTCGTTCTGCCGGGACAACCCGAACACGTAGCTGCGCTGCTGGCCGTCGGGGCCGGTCAGCTCGACCCGCTGTTCGGCGGTGTCGGCGCTCGCTCGGAGCGTGCCACGCTCGGCGCTGACGTGGTCGACCATCGCCGCGTAGGGAGCCGTCGAGACCATCCGGACGAACCGCTCGAGCGGCCCCGTGGCACGGCGATTCGACGGCGAGGCAAAGTTGTACGCCGTCTTGATCCCGGCATCCGTGAACGGGTCGTCGTTTGCCGCCAACGCCTGCAGCTGGACGGCGATCACCCCCGCTGGCGGACGGCTGCCGTCGGGTGCCGGTAGCTCGGCTACCGGGTGGTCCTCGTAGATGCCGGCCATGCTACCCCGACGCCTCGGGCAGGTCCAGAGCCGCACGTGCCGTCTCGACGGCCGCCTCGACGCTCTCGACGGTCGTCTCGCTCAGCGTCTCACAGCCGCGCTTGCTCGCGAGCAGGTACGCCCCGGCGGGCGTCTCTCTGACCGTCAGCTTCGCTCGGGCGGCCATCCCCTCCGTGTAGCGATACTCCACCTCGTTAGCCGAGGGGTCGACGTGGCGCGTCCAGCCGGGTGGGGAGGCCGGTAGCCCGGCTGCCAGCGATGCGATCTGTTCTACCATTGGCGTTTGTAGGCAGGCCAAGCCTAAGGACCTGCTGGCAGGCCCCGGGAGTTAGGCCCGTCCCGCTGCTACCGGCGGTATGGAGAGCGAGAGATGAGTGAGAGCGACGAGCGGCCGGTCGCGCTGGTGACCGGTGCCAGTCGGGGCATCGGGGCGGCGACCGCCAACCAGCTGGCCGAGACCGGGTACGACGTGGTGCTCGCGGCACGAGAGAGCCCGGCGCTCGCGACGGCCGCAGAGCAGGTCCGTGCACGGGGGGCCCGAGCCGTGGCGGTCCCGACCGACGTGGGCGAGCCCGCAGCCATCGAGGCGCTGGTCGGGACGATCGACGAGCGATTCGGCCGGCTCGATGCGGTGATCGTCAACGCTGGCACCGGCGAGCCACGGGATGTCCCGCTCGAGAAGCTCGCCCTGGAGGACTACCGGCAGGTCGTCCACACCAACGTCGACGGAGCCTTTCTGACGACGCGGGCGGTGTTGCCCGCACTCCGAGCGGCCGAGGGTGCACTCGTGTACGTCGGGAGCTACATGGCCGTCTACCCGAACACGTCGACGCCGGTCTACGCCGCGAGCAAGTGGTGGCTCCGCGGGTTCGCACACAGCGTCGCCGGCCGTGTCGGCCCCGACGGGGTGACGGTCTCGCTGATCAACCCCTCGGGGGTGCCGACAAACTTCGGCGCCGACCTTCGTGAGCAGGCCAACGACGAACGGCTCGATGCCGCCGAGGAGCTCTCGGCCGACCAGGTCGCCGAGTCGATCGGCTTTGCCGTCGAGACGGCCGCCCCGGGGGCCGTCGCGGAGCTGAACCTGTTCCGCCAGGACATCTTCGAGCGCTTCTAGCGCGGTCCTGCCGGCCGTGTGAGTTATTCCCTCCGGGGCCGAAGCCCACCTATGACAGACCGCGGGACGGTGACCTACACGCCAAGCGTCCACTTCTCGCCGATCCACCGCCAGCGGGTGCGCGAGACCATCGAATCGGTCGAGCCCGACATCGTCGCGGTCGAGCTCGGTGAGGATCGCTACGGCCGGCTCCGCGGGGCGAGGGAGACGGCGCCGCGGACACCACTGGGCCAGCTGCTCGGGGCGATCCAGGCCTCGGTGTTGCGACTCTACGGGCTCGACCCCGAGGAGACCGACATGGAGACGGCGATCGACACGGCCGCAACCCACGAGCTCGAGGTGGCGCTGATCGACGAGCCCATATCCGAGACCACCGCCGGCATCGCCGAGAGCGTGGGCGTGCGGACGCTGGTGCGCCTGCTCGAGCGAGCCGGCGAGGTTGGTCCCGAGTCGGCCGAGCCCGGGCTGGCGACGATCACCAACTTCGAGGAGGTCCGCTCGGGCGACGACGTCCAACCGGCCGTCGACCAGCTCCGGACGCTGCTGCCCGAGGTCGCAGAGGTGTTACTTGATCGCCGGGATATCGCCATGGCCCGACGCATCGACGCGATCGTGCGAGCCGGCCACGACGTCGTGGTGGTGATCGGCGCGGCGCATCACAACGGGATCATGGCTGCCCTCGAGCGTTTCGAAGAGAAGGCCCCGGACGGCGAAATATCGGTGCCGCTGCGCCGGCCCCGGCCACAGATGGTCGACATCCCCGTTTCCTAGTGGCCTAGCCCAACCGTTCGAAGAACGGCACCAACCGGCGTCGCAACAGCGTGTACAGCCCACCGCCGACAAGCAACACCGCCACCAGCAGCTGCACCGGCCCATCGTAGACGAACAACAGCGGCGCGCCCGCCGCCAGCGAGACCGTCAGATCGCGTGGCGACCCATCGTAGGGGATGACGTAACGGGCCTTCCACCAGCGCCCGGAGACATGGTCGTAGACGGCATCCGGGTTAGTCCGCTCCCAGGGGCGAAGCTCCAAACCCGCCCCCAGGACGTCACTGGCACTGTGGCTACCCACGCCCAGCAGGAACACCGCCCCGCCGACCGCGAGCGGCGACGGCGCCACGAGAGCTACCACCACGGCGGGAACGGCTAGCGCCGGCGCTAGCACGGGAAAGTGAAACGTACGGCGATGGACGCCGACGAACAGGTCGATATCGGGGAAGATGCCACCCGCGACCGCCCCCAATACCGCCGGCACGGCCAGCTCCGGAGCCAACACCACCACGGGGAGTGCAAACAGCAGGGCGACGGCCAGGTGGGTGATCACCATCACGGGTCAGCCCTCGGCCGCCAGAGCAGATCGTAGCCGTGGGCGATGTAGCTCAGCTCGCCCGCCGCCAGCTGGGCCCGGCGCTGGCTGGCCCACTCCGACCCACCCTCCACGTCAGCGGCCGCGTCGGCGACGAACCCCAGGATCGTCGCCAGGAAGTGTCGCTCGTCGGCTCGATAGCCCGGCCCGTCACCGCGACCGGCCGCCGGCGTGGGTCTGACGACCCAGTCGGAGGCCCCGACAGCCTCGAGGCTCGCCCCCCGATGCCGCAGGCCGTCGATCAGATGCCGGCCCACGCGACTGTCTCGCCCCGGGTCGCCGTCCATGTCGGCGTGAAACGCCTCGATGACGGGTGCATCGGCGGGGTGTTCGGGGAGGAAGATGGTCTCGCCGTCGAACGTCGAGGGGGCGTAGACGAGCCCGTCGGGCGCGACCGCGCGTTCGAACGCATCCAACGCCTCCTCGAGCGGGACTAGGTCGAAAAACGACTGGGCGAGCAACAGCTCGGCCCCACCCGCCGGAGCCAGCTTCGGCAGACGTTCCAGAGCGTCGCCGGTCTCGAACCCGACCGGGGCGTCGCTCTCCAGCCGGCAGCCGCGCTCGGTCGCCGTCACCCCGTACCCCCGTCGCCGAAGCAGCCGCGGCAGCATCCACCGGGCGAACGACACGACGCCCGCGTCGGCATCCACACCCGCATAGGAGGCCGGCTCGAGCCCCCACTCGAGCAGCGTCGGCATCGCGAACCCCGCTCCCGAGCCCGCCTCCAGGACACGGGGCGTGGCCGGGAGCGCATCGAGCAGGCTCGCCTTCACCCGGCGGTCACGGGCCCGATCGTCCACGCTGCGTTTGGCACTCAGATAGCGCGCCGCGGCGTGTTCCTCGGATGCGTCGGTCATCCGTCCTCGAGCCGGCGATGGTGGCTCGCCCAGGCCAGGTCGTCCTCCCAGATACGCACGGTCAGCTCCGTCGGCCGGCTATCGGGCAGACCGTCGGCGACCCGCTCGCCGACGACCGTCGCGAACCGCTCGACGCTGGGGTTGTAGTCGGCGAACTCCGGCAGGTCGTTCAACAGCGTGTCTCGATAGCGGCCCTCGAGCTCGTCGAAGGTCGCGTCGACACGGTCGATATCGACGACGTAGCCGTACTCGTCGAGCTCTGGCGCGGCGAACTCCAGCTCGATCGCGAACGCGTGGCTGTGTGGCACTCCCTCGACGGGGCCCGGGTCGGGGACCGTCAGGAAGTGCTGAGCGACGAACTCACGGCGGACCATCAGCCGATAGGGTGTCGGTGGATCGTGTGTCATTGGTATCGAAGCACCACGTGCGGGGCGGTCGTCTCGCGGGCATCCAGCCGCTCGTAGACCGCTGGCGCCGTCTCGAAGGGCACCTCCTCGCCGAGCAGCGCCGCCGCGGGGAGTCGTTCGAGCTGGGCGAGCGCCGTGTCGAACCGGCGTTCCTTGTCCCAGCGGCCACGCAGCCCGGGCGCGATCGTGCTGACCTGACTGGAGACCAGGCTGATACGCTCGCGGTGGAACGAGCCACCGAGATCGATCGGCGCTCGTTTGGTGCCGTACCACGAGCCGACGACGACCCGGCCGTCGAACCCCACAGCGTCGATGGCATCGTCGACCGTCGCCGGGCGGCCCGAGAGCTCGTAGACCATGTCGGCCGCCGGCTCGCTCGCCTCGGCCTGCTCCTCGGGCGTGCGGACGACGTCGGCACCGAGCTCGGTCGCGAGCTCCTGTCGCCGGGCCAGCGGTTCGACGACGATGAGTGACGCTAGCGGGAACTGCGAGAGCAGGTGGACGGTACAGAGCCCGACCGGGCCGGCTCCAAACACCACCACGCGCTCGCCGACGCGAGGCTGGCCGTCCAACACCAGGTTCGTCGCCGTCTCGATCGACGGGAGCAGCGTCGCCGTCTCGGCCGCTAGCTCGGGGCCCAACGGCACGACCGCGTCGGTACCCGTCAGGAATCGATCCCCGTGCGGGGCGAACGCGAACACGCGGCGCCCCGTCCACCCCTCGGCGAGCGCGTCGCCGGCGGCAACGACCTCGCCGACGGCTGCATAGCCGTACTGCAGCGGGTAGTCGAACTCGTCGTCGAGCGCGTCGATGTTCGAATCGACGGCCAGCGAGGGTGGGAACTCCCCGCGATACACCAGCAGCTCCGAGCCCGGGCTGACTCCCGAGGCGCTCGTCTCGACGAGCAGCTCCTCGGGGCCGACCGGGCCGAGCTCCTCGGTCCGTATCTCGACCGCGCCCGGTCCGGTAAAGTAGAGCGACCGGGCAACCTCACCGGTCATCGACCATCACCCCCCGACGGGCACCGGCCACTGTAACGGGGAACGTTCACTGAACCAATCATCGACGGCTCGCATCATTAGCGTTCGGCCCGCCGACTCTGTTGCTGACAACCAGATAGTCCCAGCCGAACACTGCCAGCGACGGCACCATCGCGACGGTCGCGAGTGGCCACATCACCTGGGCGGACGTCCTCGGGGCGAGCGCGACCGCGATGACGACCATCTGGAGGGCGGCCAGCGGGCGCCGCAGTCGATTCGGCGACAGCGGGGCCAACGCGAGCCCTCGAAGCCGCCGGCCCGCCCGGCCCAGGCGAAACAGATAGCGCGCCGCCGAGATCGAGAGATACCACGCTGGCAACGCCCCCCAGGCGACCGCCACCAGCGGTGCCACCAGAAACCCCATCGTGTCGAACGCCATGTCCAGCCGGCTGCCCAGCTCTGTCGGCCGTCCCAGCTGCTGAGCGACGAACCCGTCACCCCAATCGAGCAGCGCGCCCGTGCCGTACAGTATCGCCGGCAGCCACCGCCAGGGGCTGCCCGTCGGCGGGACGAACAGTACGAATCCCGCCAGACAGGCGTACAGCCAGCCACGCGAGATCGTCAGCCCGTTGGCTACGCCCAGCGTTGGATGGACGGGGTGCCCCCCATCGGCGGTCGTCGGCTGCGAGCCCTTCTGGGCCGGCGGCAGATTGTATGCCAACAGACGGCGCACCGTCACCAGCAGATAGCCGATCGGGAGGGTGGTGATGACCAGCCACTCGAAGGCGATCGACCAGCCGAACGCATCGGCGAGTGCGACCAGGATCGCGACTGTCCCCAGCGCGACAGCGACGACGACGAGCTGCCAGCGCCCGACCAATCGCGGGGGGATCGGCGCCGGCTCGCTGGCCATCAGGTCTCCTCCGTGCCGGCTAAGACGGCCAGTGCGTCTCGCGCACGCGCATCGAGTCGACGCCTCGAGGCAGCGAGGTTCGACACCGCGTGGGCAGGGGTCGTCGTCGAAGGGATAGGCACCACGCCGTCGATGCGTTGCCAGGCCAGCAGCAGCTCCGTCACCGGCATCCCCAGTCGGTCGGCCTCGGTCCGTGCCACCGGGTCGTCCATCAGCCCGGGTGCTGCGAGTGGCGTGTGAGCGAGCACGCGGATGCCCTGGCGGCGACAGTACTCGACCAGCGCCTGCTGTGGCCGGTAGGGGTGCCGTTCGATCTGGATCAGCGCTGGCGAGACGTGTCCGTGCTGGACGACCGTCTGGAGCTGGTCGAGCGAGACGTTACTGAGCCCGAGCGTGCGAGTCAGGCCGTCGGCCCGAAGGGCCTCCATCCGCTCCCAACTCTCGAGAAGCGTGTGCTCGGCGAGGCGGGGTGCACCGTCACCGTCGGTCGGGAACGTCAGTCGCTCCTGTTCGGCCAGGGGTCGTTCGGAGAGCCGCTCGAGCGGCCCGACGTGTGCCCACGCGCCCGGCCAGTGCAACGCATAGCAGTCGAACGCCTCGAGTCCAAGCTCCGAGAGCGACCCCCGGCAGGCCCGGGCCATATCCCCGGCGGCGTGATTCGTCCGCCAGGGCTTCCCGACGACGAACAGCGTCTCGCGAGCGGGTGCGCCCGGAGCTGCTAGGAGCTCGCCCAGCCGCCACTCGTTGCCGTACAGCTCCGCACTGTCGAACAGGCGATAGCCGGCATCGATCGCCGCACCCAACGCCGGGGCGACGTACCGATCGCCGCCACGATACCGCGAGCACCCGAAGCCGATCGGCGGCAGCCGGAGCGCCGAGGCACCTGGCGACGCCTCCATCCCCGCCTTGGGTGGGCGCGCCGGTGATGGTGGCTGGCTCGCCGCGGCCGATAGCTCGCCGGCCGAGGGGCCCTCGACGCTGACCGGGCCCGACCCGGCCGCCGCCTCGAGTATCGCCTCGCAGATCGCGACGACGTGTGCCGCTCGGCGCCCGCCCGCCTGCAGCCGGCGGCCATCCTCGATGCGTGCTGCCAGGCGCTCGGGGCCGGCGAGGTGTGGGCGCTGGCGGGCCGGCCACGGAGGTGGTGCCGCGACCGAGTCGCGCTGGCCACCCCGGAGGCTCACCGCATCGCGTGCTCCTTCCATCGCTCCGGTGTCGTCGAGATAGAGCGTGCCCGTATCGCCGTGAAGCTCCAGCCCGTAGAACTCCCGGCTACGGTGGTCGACGTAGAAGCTCGCCCGCAACGAGAGGACGGGCCCGTCAGCGAACGATATCGTCGCCTCGACGTGCGGGGCGGCGGTCTCGTCCTCGGAGGGCTCGTCGGCCCACAGCGCGACCGCATCCGCCGTCCGAACCCGCTCGACGGGGCCGAACCAGGCGACAAGCAGCGAGAGTGGGTAGACCGCCCCGTCGAACAGTGGGCCCACGGCCAGGAACGATGCCGGGCGGTCGTGCCACTGACGCACCCGGCCGACGTGTGCCGTCGCCGTCGCGTATCGGACCGACCCCAACCGGCCGTCCCGGACCATCTCGAGGGCGTGGCGCTGCCCGCCAGCCAGGTGATTTTCGGGGGCCACTCCCAGGCCGAGCCCCGCCGCAGTGGCCTGCTCGACCAGCTCGGCCGCCGTCCGCGCGTCGGTTGCCAGGGGTTTCTCGGAGAACACGTGTCGCCCGGCCGCCAGACAGCTGGCCGTGACTCCGGCGTGAGCCGTGTGGCTCGTCAGGTTCAATACCAGCGGCGCCGGTTCGGCAGCCAGCATCTCCGTGGTCGCCGTGTACGATGGTGCCTCGAACGGCTCGGCCAGGCTGGCCGCCCGCTCGGCGTCGAGGTCACAGACGCCCGTCACCGACAGCGGCCCCTCTGCCAGCGGCGCGAGGTACTTTCGCGCGATGTCTCCAGCGCCGACGACCAGGCAGTTCACCTCCGTACGTTCGCACATCGAAACTAAATACCTCGGTCTTCCCGGCCGTGTCAGTGCATTGAAAGCCACGGCTGTCCAGGCTGGGCCATGAGCCGGGTCGCTGTGCTCCACAACACACTCGACCTGCAGGGCGGGGCCGACGCGGTCTGCCTCCAGACCTGTCGGGCGCTCGCACAGGCCCACGACGTGACGCTGTTCACCATCTCTCGGATCGACCCCGAGCGGCTCGCCGCGCGGATGGACCTGCCGCTGGACGTGACGGTGCGCCAGCCGCCGGGCGCCGCAATCGCGGCGGGCGCGCTCGAGCGGTTGGGGCCCTATCTCGGCCCGCAGTTGGCCGCCCGGAGTGTCATGCTCCGGGCGTTCGTCCGCCGGCGACTCGTGGGGTTCGACGCCGCCGTCAGCACCGCCAACGAGCTATCGCTGCCGATTCCATCGCTCCAGTACGTCCACTTCCCACAGTTTCGGCTGGAAGACACCCCTGCCGGCAAGGCCGGCCGCCTGAACGCGCTCTGGAGTCGACTGGCCGCCCCGGACCGCGATACCGGGGTGCCCCCGACGCTGCTTGCCAACTCCGCCTGGACCGCCGACGTCGTCGAGGCGCTCTACGACGACCGCCCACAGGTCTGTCACCCGCCCGTCGATCCCATCGCGGGCCAGCCCTGGAGCGAGCGGACGGCGGGCGTGCTCGTGCTCGGGCGGATCGCCCCCGACAAGCGGCCGCTGGCGGCGCTCGACGTGATCGAGCGGCTGCGCGAGCGGGGGCACGACCTCGAGGCTCGGATCGTCGGGTCGGCCTCGCCGGCCTATCGCGGCTACGTCGACCGGGTGAAGCGCCGGGCGTCGGGTCTCGATGCGGTTTCGGTCGAGACGGACGTCTCCCGTGGTCGGCTCGAGACGCTGTTGGGCCGCTATCGCTACGGGCTGAACATGAAACCGGACGAGCACTTCGGGATGGCCGTCGCCGAGTACGTCGCCGCGGGGATGCTCCCGTTCGTGCCCCGCGGCGGCGGGCAGGTCGACGTGGTCGACGGCGAGCCTGACCTGCTGTTCGAGGGGGTCTCCTCGGCGGCCGACCGTATCGAGACGGCGCTCCAAGAGGGCCGTGAACCGGCACTCGCACGCGATCGCTTCGGCTCCGACCGGTTCGATCGCGAGATCCGTGCACGCGTCGCGAAAATCATTGGGTAGAAACGGGTGGCGCTCTCATAGACCCCATGGCAACACAGGGCGGCACGGCACAGGGCGGACTACTCGGCGGGGTCGACACGATGACCCCGCTGCACTGGCTCGGGGTCCTCCTCGCACTGATAACGGGGGTGTTACACTTCGGGCTCACGGCCCTGCTGGGGCTGAGCCCGCTGGGTATCAGCTTCCTCGTGGCCGGCGTCGGCTTCCTCGGTGGAGCAGCGGCGGTCATCGCCGACTATCGCCGCAAGCAGGTGTACATCCTTGGCATCCCGTTTACGCTCGGCCAGATCGTCTTCTGGCTCGTCGCGAACTGGCCCAACTTCAGCCCGCCCGGCTACGTCGACAAGATCGTGCAGGTCGCGTTCGTCGCCGTGCTGGTGACGCTCTACCAGCGTAGCTAACTCGATCAGCTCGCCGATTCGAGCGAGAGTCGCTCCAATGCCGTAATCGCGCGGTCTCGGTCGGCCCCCGGCTGGACGACGACGACGAGGACGTCTTGCTCTGCGCGGACCGCCACGTGACCCACGAGCCTGTCGTCTGTCGAGACCAGCTCGGTGACTGTCTCCGTCCCACCCAGCATCTCCGTCTCGAACTGTTCGCCGCCCACACTCGCGAGGGCCACCCCACCGAGCGGGGCCCCTATTTGCTCGGCGACGGCCGGGGCGGGCCGCTCGCGAACTCTGTCATCGCCGACGTACGGAAGGTTCGGCGTCGTGTACACCAGGATCGAGCCCGCGGCGCCCTCGTATGTCGCACGGGTGGTTCTGACCGTCTGTTCGCGCTCGCCGCCACCCTCCCAGGTGGCCGCACGATCGCCGATCGCCCGCCGCTCGAGCGAGCTCTGCCGGTCGGTCAGCGCGTAGTCTGATGCCGGCAGCGCCGCCTGCTGGCTGAGCTGCGCCGTCGGCTGGCCGCCGGCCGTACAGCCCGCCAGCAGGACCGTCAGCACCAAGAAGCCCGGCAGGATGCGTTGCATACTCCTCGTATGTCCGGCCGGCTCATAAACCTCGAGACGTGGCCGGGACTCACCCGTCACCAACGTCGAGCTCGCCGTCTCTGGGGTCGTGATCAATCACCTGTCGTTCACAGGGGAACGCCTCGATCTCGACACCGCGCCACTCCCCATCGACGCCGAGCAGCGCCTGTGCGTGGCCATGACTGTCGTCACCGGGGACGGCCTCTTGGACGAACTGCAGCTGGGCGTCACTCAGCCCGATCGCCTCGGCGACCCGCTCGTCGATACCGTCGAGCTTGTGCAGCTGTTTGATCGCACACTGGTCGAGCACGATCGACGCGATCTCGTCGTTGAGGAACTCGTCGAGGGTCTGGGTCACCAGTCGGATCGAGAGGTCGTGATGCCGGTGATGGCGGAAGATCGTCTCCAGGAAGGACAGTGTCGCCCGGTCGTGGAACAGATAGCGCGCCTCGTCGATGACGAACACCATCTCCCGGGCGCTCTGTTTCGCTCGCTCGTAGACCAGCGAGATCAGCAGCTCCATGACGAGGCTGGTGTGCCCGCCGAGCCGGCCAGCCTGCTGGACCAGGTCGAGATAGACAACAGAGGCCTCGCGTAGGTCGAACTCGCTGGCCCGGCCTAGATGCTCGAACCGGCCGCCCTCGTCGAACAGCCGCAGCTGGTCGAGCAGCCAGACGGCATCGCCGGCCAGCTTCTGGGCTTCGGCCTCGGTCCGGCAGACGTGTGCGGCTGGGTCGCTCGCGAATTCGGCGAGCACGTCCAGGAGATCTCGCACGGTCGGGCTCTCGTTGGCGTGGGTGCTGACGTCGGCGGTGATCCCCTGTCGGCGATAGGCCGTCCGGACCGCCAGCTCGAGCGTCGGCCGGCGATCGCCAAGCTCCACGCCTCTCGTGGCGAACACGTTGGTGAAGAACGCGATCGCCCGCTCACGGCGCTCGTTCAGCGGGTCGGCATCGGCACCCCGCGCACGCAGGACGGCCGGTGGTGTCGGCCTGATTTCGAGCGGGTTCAGCCCCAGGGTGCCGCCGACGGTGATCCGCCGCCCGTCTAAGGCCTCGGCGACGCCGGCCCAGTCGTTCAGCGGCTCCAGAATAACACCGATACGGTCGGGGTCCTGGCCGAGCGCGCGCAGGAACTGCTGTTTCGCGGCGAACGATTTGCCCGAGCCGGGGTCGCCGACGGTCACCCAGGCGTAGCCATCCGGGCGGGCGAATGGGTCCATCGCGACCGCGCGGCCGGTGGCGACGTGGCGGCCGAGCTCGATGCCGCCGGGCTCGGCGAGTCGCGACCGCTGTGGTGAGGCCAACAACGCGCCGACGGCCCCACCCAAGGCGGTGACAGACCGGTCGAGCGGGCGATCGCCGAACGGAGCGGCGGCCTCGAGTGCGGGACGCTGGAGACAGGTCGCCGAGCGTGGCTCACAACGGGCCGGTGGCTCTCGCAGACGGGCCTGCACCCGTTCGACGGCTCGATCCAGTGCCGCCCGGCTCTGGGCACGGACCGTCAGGAACAGCGCCTGTGAGAACACACGCTCACCCGAGGCGACCGCCTCGTAGGTCTGCCGTGCCTCCCGTGCGCGTGCCTGGAGGTGGCTCGCTCTGACGCTCTGCTCGAGGTCTGCCTCGGCCCGGAGATCGTCGGCGCTGGCCCGCAGCTGCCGGCGAGCCCGGTCGGGATCCCGGGGGCGTAGCTGTATCGTCAGGTCGTAGGTCACGTCGCTCAGCTCGAAGAGCCCCGAGAGATAGCCGTCGGCCGGCCTGTCGGGAAACTCACCGACGTAGAGGGTCCGTGTCCACTGGTCGTCGACCCGGGCGAACCGTTGGCCCCACTCGACGACGTCGGGCGCGACCGCTGCCTGGTGGCGCTCCGCGAGGCCGTCGAGCTCCGGCTCGGCTGCGGGCGACGGTTGCGAGGCGACCGATCCCAGCAGTGCCGCGACCACTGGCGGCCCGGCACTCGACCGGCGCGCGGCGACGAGGAGCCCACCCAGCGTCGCGATCACGAGTCCGACCCACACCGGGCCGACAGCTATCGGCCGCCCCAGTGTCGCCCACGCGATCATCGTCTGCCCTCCTCGTCTCGACTGTCCAGCGCCGGGCGTCGCCGACAGCGCTGGGCTGTCCCGTCGGGACCGCCGGTCCGGCCCCGCCAGAAGCCCCGTGCCAGCCCGAGCAGCTCGGACGCCGACAGTCGTCGGCTCGACCAGCCCGGGATCTCCCCGACCAGCTCTCGTCGAACCGTCTGGACCCGGCTCTCGAGCCGGTCGACACGAGCAGGACGACCGCCCGACTCGGAGCGGTCCTCACCCAGGACCGGTCCGAGCAGTCCACCGACAACCGGCACGGCCCCGAGCCGTTCGAGCGGTGTCGGTGGCGGCCCGTCGGCGGCGGCCAGCTCGGAGCGCTCGACACGAATGCCCAGGACGTATCGTAGCCGGTGGGTCTCGGTGTCGGCACACGCTCGGCGGTCCCGATACTCCGCCTGCAGCCGGGCGAGGACGGGCCCCCCGTCGGTCGGCGGCGTCTCCTCGGGGGGTTCGCGAGCCGGCCGGGCGCTGACCTGCATCCAGAGCGGGAAGCTCAGCTCGTCGTTGGCAAAGCGCGCGGCGATGCGCTGGACGGCCGCCCACTCTCCGGAGGTGGCAAACTCCATGCTGTCGGGCTCGATCTCGATGGCTGCCTCGAGCCCGCCTTCGGCCCGCTCGATGGCATCGTACTCGGGCCGGGCCTGGTGGACGCCGGTCAGAGCCTGTGTCCGGTCGGCCGTCGCCAGGCCGAGTCGGGCGCCCAGCCCACCCGCCAGGCCGTCGTGGCCTGCACCCGCCGGGCAAAGCACGGTCAGGTCGGGGACCCGCAGCTGGTGGTCGAGGACGCTGGCGAGCCAGCGCCACCCCGTCAGGTGGCTCGGAGCGGCCACCACGACCACGCTCCCGACGAGCGCACCCGCCAGCACCAGTGGCACCACGAGTCGCTCGAACGCCGCAGCCCCGACGAGCAGGCCCGCCGTCGGCAGCCCGAACACCAGTATCGCATCGCCTTCCCGGAGGTTCACCAGCGGTATCCGGGCTGGTTCACGAAGCACCGAGAGCACGCGTCGCCCAGCAGCGTCGCCGCTCATCGCCCGTCACCCTGGCCCCGTCTGGGATCGTTCTCCGTCCGCCGATACGCGGGCGCCGGGCTAGCCGGAGCCGGCTCGTCTCGGCCCCCACCACGCCGACCACCGTCGACGGTCACCCGGTCTATCACCGACTTACCGACGCCACGAAAGACCCCCCGACGGGCGGTCCGCTTGGCCGCGGCAGGCCCGGCAGCGACACCGGCGGTCGCGGCGCTGCCGACCGTGGCACCGGCGCGGACCCCACGGCCGACCACCCGACCGACGGTGGGGGTCGCATACTGGAACGTCACCCACGCGAGCACGACCGCCAACAGTGGGAACGAGCAGACCAGCAGGAATCGACCCACGGGGTCGACCGTCTCGAACAGGCCACCCTCGACGAGCAGCAGTTCGTAGCCCCGGCAGAGCACCGCGATCGGAAGCGGCAGCAACACCAGCGGGACGAACCCCCGTACGAATCGGCGAGCGATCCGGGAGACGACCGCCAGGTTGCCAAATGCGAGGGCGATACCCAACGGCATCGCATAGAGATAGACGAACAGGAGCAGCTCCCGTACCAGGAAGATCGTCTCGACGAGCAGCATCGCCAGGCCACCCGCACCAGTGACCAGGAGCGTGACCAGCGGATTGACCACGGCCGTCGGGAGCTGGCCCACCAGCACGGTCGCGAGTGCAGCCGGGTCGGCCAACAGCGCGACCGTCAGCGCATCGACGAGCGAGAGCAGCGCGACTGCCATCCAGTACCAGCCGACGATCAGGGCCGCGCCGGTCCAGGCGCTGAGCCGCACCGCCCGAGCCCCGCCAGCACCCATCCGGAAGATGTGGAGGAAGTGGTGAGCCTGGACGGCCACGAACAGCACCAGCAAGCCGAGGAGCGTCATCTCACCGCCGACGAGGCTCTCGTGGATCGCGGGCCATGGTGACGCTCGGGCAGGAGGCACACCCAGGATCGCCTCGACACCGGTGCCCGGCGGCGTCGGCGTCTCGAAAAGCTCGATCGAGAGCCGGTCGTAGCCACGCGTCAGCGCCGCTCTGATCCACTCGACCAGCGCGACGACGATGGTCTCGAACCAGCGCTGGCCCAGCTCGCTCACAGAGAGCGAATCCATCGGCCTCGTGGCCGCACCCACAACGAGCGCAGAACGACCCTGGCGGTGACTCATCGCCGCGGACCCCGCACGAGCCGGTCGCTGTGTCGGGCCAGCTGGCCGATCAGGATCGCGATCACCACGACCCCCAGGGCCACCAGGCCGAGTGCCCGCCATCGCCGATGCCGCCGTCGTGCCGGCGGATAGACCGTCTTCACCGTCGGCTCGTATGCGGGGGTGCGCGTCCAGCTGGCTGGCCGATAGCGCACCGTGGCCGGCGAAGAGGATGCGACCGACACCGTCACACCACCGTCCTCGTCCAGCCCGTGCTCGCGGCCGTCGACGATCACGACGTGTCGCGCTCCGTCTGGCCGGTCGTCGAACCCCCGTACGGGACGGCCCCCGGTCTCGATCGACTCGCCGGTCCGGGCATCCTCGACGCTGATCCGCAGTCGACGGGGCCTCTCGGACGCGTCGTCCCAGCTCGTCTGCAGGCTCGTGGGCCGGAGATGCAGGCTCCTGGCCGGCTGCAACGTCTGGTGCGCCCCGTTGACGATGCCCCGAACGCCGACCGTAGTGGGCGATGGGCGCCCGGGCACGGCCAGCTCGAGGGCGGCCGGGCTGGGATACCGCTCGGTGGTCACGCCAACCGAGACTGAGTCGGGAAGCGCTCCCACGGGCGATCGGCGGGTCGGCCCCCAGCTGTCGGCGATCCGTGCCCCGAGCCGGCCGGACGTCGGTTCCCAGGCCGCTCGCGCCGGGAAGCCATGAACTACGACCGGCCGGGCGGGCGACCGACGCGTGGCCGGACCCCGCCCACCGTGGCGGACGAGCCGATCCCAGCGCGGATCCCGCGCGGTGTAGAACCGCCACACGCCCCGAACCAGGGGGCCATCCTCGGACGGGGCGGTCAGAGCCTGCCAGGGCTGGTCGAGCGCGACCGCCATGCGAGAGCGCCCCTGCGGAGCCGTGCCGATCACGAGCCGCCCGTCGGGAGCGTAGCGGGTGACGGGGACGGAATCGGTCACCGTTCGGCGCTCGAGGAAACACCGTGAATCGGGTCCGCCAGGCTCACTCTCGTTGCTCTCGACCGGCGCCGCCCTCACCGAGATGGTAGCCTCGAGCCGAAGGCACTCGACGTCTTCCTCGAGCCGATACGGCAGCACGACCCGACCGCCCTGGCGATGATGCCGGGTCGCCAGCTCGCGACCGTCGGCGAACAGACTGATCCGCTCGACACGGTGAGCCCGTATCTCGCACCGCTGGGCGCCGTCTGCCGGCGCCGATGCCACCCGATAGTCCACCAGCGCCCGGACGGTCCCGTTAGGAGCGACGTAGCGGGTCGTGCAGTCCGGACCGCGATGGGCGATCGTCGCTGGCGTCACCGCGAACAGCGTCACGTGAGCGTCCCGGAGCAGCCGGCCGTCGGTCAGCGTCGCGTGCTCGGGCGCTCGGCTGGTCTCGGCCCCGCCGGCCTCGAGATCCTCGAAGTCCCGTTCGGTCCAGCGACGGGCGGTGTCGGGCGGGTGGGCGAACGTGAGATCCGTGACGCTCGCGAGCGCGCGGGCACGCGCAGCGGCGGTCTCACCCACCTCTGTGGGCAGGGCCCCCGCTCGGTCCTCGTCTCGAGACCAGAGGGTCGCCGCGGCCGCCGCCGACAGCCCGTTCCGTTCATCGGTCGGCGCCGGCTGCGCGATGCCGGCGACGGCGAGCAGATACAATCCCGCAAGGAGCAATGCCCGCCCGCTGACACGGGCCATCAGAACGGCACCAGGTCGACACACCGAGCAACCGGGAGCCCCATGGCCGAACAGGCAACGGTGAACAGCGGCGGCAGCACCAACAGCACCGCCGCCGAGCGGATGGCCCCGCGTTTGTGCTCTTTGAGCCGCGCCTTCTGATCTCTGCTCAGCTGGAACATCTGCATCAGGGAGTCGGCCTGCCAGACGACGAGTAGCCCGATCATGCCGATCCCGGTCGTGATGCGAACGAACCCCTCGAGCAGCTGGGCCAGCGTGTCGGTATCGTCTCGACAGACCGGATTGACCGCCTCGGTGGTCTGTGCGGCGGTCGGCGCCGTCACCAGCGCTGCCACCAGCAGCCCACCCGCCAGCAGCCGTGCGACCGCAACAAGATGTCTCCTCGTGTGCATGGGCACCGAGGCCGATGCCAGCCGCCCGGGTCTACTCACCCCGGGAGACGGCGCCCGCGACCACGAACCCGCGACATTCTCCCGTCTCCTTTATGCGGGTCCGGGGAGCTACCGGGGTGGTGTGAGTCACGGTCGATGCGCCCAGCGACGATACTACACCGGCTGGCCGGCACGGTCGGTGCGAGCGACGGGGTGGAACCGCTCGATGCGCTCCGGATGGCCCGGGGCGGAGCATCGGCGACGGCGATCGCCGAGCACCAACAGGTCGCACGAACCAGCGTCTATCGCGGGCTCAAGCCGTTCTGTGTGGCCGAGCTCCTGGTCGACGATCGCGAGTTCCGACTCACAGAGGCCGGGGCAGCCGTCCTGAGAGCCTTCGAACGGGCAACCCAGGAGATCGATCTCGATGCGGTTCGAGTGCTCGCCGGCAGCGAGTACCGGCCGCAGCTCCTGGGAGCCCTCTGTGCCCAGCCCGTTCACAA
>ERZ1034517.23-NODE-23-length-53216-cov-8.192303_pt1 | contig 53216 bp, 59 predicted proteins | sample MGYA00520599_ERZ1034517 | MGnify/ENA primary metagenome ERZ1034517 (study PRJEB33760, sample SAMEA4777701) | hypersaline lake metagenome | biome: hypersaline environment; feature: brines | place: Spain | collected 2012-08 | depth 0 m ...
TCTACACCGAACGGCCGTTCACCATCGGTGACTGGATCAAGTGGGACGGCAACGCGGGGATCGTCGAGGACATCTCTCTGCGTGTCACCCGCGTGCAAACATTCGATAACGCCCTGCTGACGGTGCCGAACACGCGGCTGACCGACGGCGTCATCGAGAACCCCGTCGCGAACGATCGGCTCCGGCTCAGTTTCCTGTTCGGTATCGGGTACGACGCAGACGTCGAGGAAGCGGCGGACATCATCGAGGAGAAGGCCAGAACGCATGCGGACATCCTGGCGGACCCGGGGCCGTCCGTCCGACTCACAGAGCTGGGCGACTCGTCCGTCGGCTTGCAGGGACGGGTGTGGATCGCGGATCCGACCAAGGCTGATTGCGTCCGTGTTCGAGCGGAGTTCGTCAGCGCGGTCAAGGCAGGCTTCGAGGCTGCCGATATCGAGATGCCGTTCCCACAGCGCGATCTCTCGGGGAGGATCGAGATGGGCGGACCGGCAGAGCTGGGGACCGACACCGTGGTGCTCGACCCGGACGACTGAGCGCCGCTGTACGGTCGCTCCCAGAATGATGAATGTGGACGGCGAGTAAGCCCGAGCGTTCCAGCCCGGGGAGTCCCGCTCGCTTCCTCCACCCCGCGACCCCACGGGCGACAGATGTCCACGGTACCGCTGCTCGCTTCCGCGCCTGACGGGGTTCCCGTGATCAATCCCGTCTGACCATCCCTGCAGATGGCAGAGCAGGAACCGCTGTCCTCGTGGGACGAGGTTTCGACGTCCGCTTGCGGGGCCCGAACCGGTCGGCTCAGACGCCCTCGCTGATCAGCCCCCTTGAAGACCATTTGGGTGACGAGCAGTGGCCTAACTGCCCGGCCTAGTCCGACTGAGACGTAGCCGGTATTGGCTTATGTCCTTTTCGACAGCCGCCCGAACTGGGGCGGCCGGTCACAGGATCCGCAGCACCCGCGCGTACCAGAGGGCGACCAGCGGTATCGAACAGGCCGCGAACGCCAGCGACCACCGCTGATAGGCCAACAATGGAGAGGAACCGCCGAGCACGTCGACTCTCGCCGATAGCGCGAATCCGACGGCGATTGCGGCCATGAACAGGCCGAGTATGAGGACGGCGCCCGCGACCAGCTCGGGCTCGGAGCGTCGTTGCCTGCCAGCGGCGAACGCAATGATGCTGACCATCGCCAACAGCCCGACGGCCAGCGGCGTGATGGGGGCGGTGTCGTAGTACGCACTCACCGAGCTGACCGGTTCGGAGAGATACGGCCAGAGAACGGCCATCACCACGAGCAGTGAGGCCAGGAGGCCCACGGTCGGCGGCCGAGCTGAACGGCGCATACGACACGATGTCCGGCTCCAGATATCAAAGCTTCCGAGTGCAGACCACGGGCGGGCCAGTGTAGCACGACCGGCGAGGCTCCGCTCGCTCGTAGACGACGAGCCACAACACTCAGAAACGAGTAACCCCATGAGAGGGGTATGGGACTTGCAGGTGCATCACAGCGGCTTCAGCAGCTCGCCAGCACGGCAGAGAAACTCTACGAGCGCCTGAACGAGCTGCGAACGGAGATCAGTGCGGTCAGAGAGGACCTCTCGACGACGACGGAGCGTGTCGAACGGCTTGAAACGCAACTGGACCACCAGACAGCGCTGTTAGAGGCGCTCGCGGACGCTGAAGATATCGACGTCCCCCAGCGAGGGACGGTCGAGACCGTAGCCACGGCCGAGGACGGAGAGGAGCGTTGAGACGTGGCCGGTCGGGGCCATCGCCCCGGTAGACGCCGTCTAAGAGCGCAGGCGCTGGTGCTCGACCTTGAGACAGCGATCCTGCACCATCGTCACCCCGGCCGCGCGAGCCCGGGCGAACGCAGCATCGTCCGTGATGTCTCGCTGCAGCCAGACGGCCGGCTGATCGGGACGGGCCAGTGCCTCGTCGACGATCCCGGCGACCTCCTTGCTGGGGCGGAACACGTCGACGAGCTCGACCAGCCCGTCGACCTCGGTGAGAGAATCGTACGCGGGCCGACCTAGCACGGTCTCGGCGAACGGATTGATGGGGACAATCTCGTAGCCTTGCTCGCTCAAGTAGTGCGGCACGTCGTGTGCCGCCTTGCCAGGTGTAGTCGATGCGCCGACGACGGCGATGCGCTCGAGGTCCAACAGCGAGTGCAACATCGCATCTGTGGGTGTCTGGGCACTCATTGGAGCTTACTGGCGGTGGCAGACGTATATACTGCGGGCAAGAGTGCTAGGGGCCCAGGCCGCGTCTAAGCTCGTGGATCCTGTCGTGGGCGCTCGTCCGTACGTACGCAATCGCCATACCGGTCAGGTGACTCTCCGAATCCGCCTGTGCGGCGTCCAGATAGCCGTCGACCAGGCCTCTGATGCGGTCGATACCGCCGGTCTCGTCCATCGCGAGCTCCGCCGTGACCGGGGTCAGCTGCTCGTGTCGATCCTCGGGGAAATCATCGACGTCGTCGAGGCCGATCTGTGCGGCGACCACCATCAGGACGATCGTCCGGAGAAAGGCATCGCCGAGCTCGACGTCCAGTGTCCGTTCGTACATCCGGAGCATATCCTCGTAGAGTATCCCCACCCGTTCGTACTGGGTCGTGAAGTACGGCTGGTGGAACTCCTCCTCGAACACAGTCGAGCCTCCACCCGGCTCCGCGAACTTGTACTCGTGTTCGAGCTGCGCCTGCAGTGTCTCTCGGTCGCTGCCCTCCGCCGTCCCCTCGTAGCGTGTCAGTAGCGTCCTGAACTCGGTGTCGACCGCCTGGTGACTCTCCGAGAGGGTCACAGCGTGGTGGTAAGCGTCGGCGACGTGCGCCGGTGTCTCCGGGCGATCCAGCCACTCCTCGACACCCTGCTGGAGCGTCGCCTGCGCGATTGCGGCTGCCTGTCGACGAGGACGAGCCGTGGTGTGGAAGTCCTCGTACTCCTCGTCGTTCAACGCATCCCGCATGTCGCCGTCGAGGAGCGCCCTGATGACGTGGGTGGTCGCCCGACGACCCTCGGCCAGCAGGTCGGTGTCGACCTGCCGACCGAGACGGGCGCCGGGGACGTCCCCGGCTAGTTCGTGGATGCGGCCCAGCGTGAGCATCGCCGGGAGAACCAACCGTGTATCATAATCGAAGCGCACCGTGGTCGCGTCCGCTGCGAGCGTCAGCTCGTCGGTCTCGACCCGAGCTTGCAGACTGGCCTCGATGGTCGCCAGCAGCTCCTCGATGATCGTGTCGATCTCGACCTGGACCTCTCGTCGCAGGGCGAGGATCGAGACCACGTAGGGATCGGGGTGGCGACGTAGATAGCGGCCGAACGCCCGTGCGAGTGGCGGGAGTCGCCGCCGCAGACCGATGCCTGTCACTGCCATAGCTCTCAGGCTGCAGCCCCCAGCGCAAATGGGTTGCTATCCTCGCGACGGTTGGTGGGGACCGACTCATCTGTAGCCACAGAAGTCACCGTATCGCGGGACTTATGATTGCAATAGCCATGTGTGGATTAGGGCCCTTAGCTCAGCCTGGACAGAGTGCTTGGCTTCGGACCAAGTTGCCGGGGGTTCAAATCCCTCAGGGCTCGCTTTCCTGCATTCAGGCTGGTCACCAACCAGGAGGATATCGAGTCGGCACTGGTGTCACCGCAATCTCTCCTCACCCGCCCTAGGCGCGGTGTCCATCAGGTAGCCCCGGCCGTGTGGTGAGGAGAACCGGTGCCGGTAGTCGGACCACCTCCCGTCGGTGGGGGAGCCCGTCGGAAAACCACTCTGGTAAGGCACTGACGCTCCGAATGAGGGGCACCTGCCCATCCCGCTCCCGGGCGCAGGCAGCTCAATTCCTCTCTGCTTCCCGTTCGAGAGCGTCGTCGATGGCCCCTCCCTGCTCTTGGGCTGCAAGCGGGTCCGCACACAGCTCACACAGCGTTTCTGACGTGCGTCCGACTACCGCCAGTGGAGCCCCAAAAAACACGAGCTCCGACCGTGTGGTCTGGCGCACACCCGCTCCGACGGTGTCCGTACAGGACTCACAGGCTTCTCTCACAGACAAGGAGAGCGCCTCGGTGTTCGTCTGCTCGAATACCCCCGTGTCGAGTCGCGAGTACGGAGACACAGTGTCTCCGAGTGCATCGTAGCCGACGTACAACAAGAGCCCGACGAACAGTAGCCCGATCGGTACGAGCACCAGCCCCGATGTCCGTACGATCACGATCAGCACCCCGAACACGGCCATCACTCCCAGAATCGTCCTGAGCAAGGGGTTCATCTGTAGCGTGTCGGTATCAGCACGAGAGAAACCCCGGTCGGCTCACGGCACGTGGCCGACAGGTTCTCGTTTGACTAGTTGTCACCGTCTGAATTCTCTTCGACCTCTCTCGTCAGCACCATCTCGGAGTTCGAGCCGGTCACGTAGATCGTGTTGTCGTTCTGTTTGAGCGCATCGATGTAGCGAAGCTGAATCACCTCGGGGTTGTCCGCAAGCGCCTCCCCGGCGATTCGAATTTCTTCGGCCTCGGCCTCCGCGGCGATGATATCTCGTTCCTTGTTCTTCTGAGCGACCTGAATCTCGTACTCTGCCTCTTCGATGGCCTGCTCTCGAACCTTCTTCTGCTCGATCGATTGTGAGTACGCACTCGGTAGGTGGACGTTCCGAATCTGAACGGTCTCCAGCGAAATACCGCTACCCTGCAGCTCGTCGCGTAGCGCACTCTCGACGGCCAGCTTGAGCCGCGTCTGCCCCTCACCCGTGTATATCTCCGTCACGTCGATATTACCGCCCTCCGTTCGAAGCTCCGAACGGATCGTCGGCCGGATGATGCGTGTCTCCGCGGTGTCCATATCACGGTACTCCCCGTGGAACACCGGCGCATCGGCAGGGGTGATTCGGTACCGGACTGTCGTATCAACGTCGACGGCAAGACCATCACTCGTAAGAACCCGCACGGAATCGTCACGATTTGCCTGGTTTCCCTCACCGCTTGCCGAACTCATGGTGTACGACTGTGGCCGCGTCTCGACCGCCTTGGTAGACTGCACCAGCGGCACGATGAAATGCCACCCCGGCTCGAGAATCTCACCCGTCACCGCACCCTGGTCCTTGAGCACTTTCACCGACCCCTCACCAACCGTCTCGAACGCCATGGCACCGCCTGCCAGGCTTACAACGAGAAGCACGGCCACCAGGCTCGCGGAGATTGACCGACCACCCCCGCTCGAATCCGCGCTCTCATCGGATCCACGCAGATCGCTCAGGTCAAACGGTGTTCTATCGCTCATCTCTTGGCCCAACAACGTACAAGCTTGGATTAAGTCTTCTCAACCTCCAGGGGCCAACGAACTGTCACGAAGGGCTTTCACAGCCCGACATCCTCACCGCCCTGGGTCGCGTTCCGTGTAGTGAGTTCTGTCGGTAGAATCCTGCCTTCGAATCTGGAATGACGGTGGGTTGCCAACCGGTTCCAATCGTGAGGGCACGTGGCTGAGCCCGCAGGCCACGCTTAATCTCCGTCCGACCGGCTAGAACTGGATGTCCGGTGGCTGGGTGGCTCTGTCGTGACGGAGCGCAGCGGGGTCACACAGTGAGGGTCTTTCACCGGCGAGCAACGACACAATGATCCGTGCCGCTCCCGGTGCCTGCATGATCCCGTGGCCGGAGAACCCGGTCGCGTGGACAACGTCCCCCTGGCGGTCGATGATGGGGCGGTTGCTGGGCGTCATCGCGTACAGCCCGGTCCAGCCGTCGGTGACCCTGGCATCGGCCAGGCCGTCCCACAGCCGGCCGCCCCGTCGTCTGAGCCGGGCTCTCCAGTGGTCGGTCAGAGCGTCGCTGAATGCCCCCGGGCTGTCCGGATCCCACGTGTCGTCAGTTCCGAAGTGACCGCCAGCATGCACGACACCTGCCTGGTCGGCAAGCAGGTAGACCCCGGTGTCGATGTCCACGGTCAACGGCTGGTCAGGTGACACCGACCGGTCGAGGACGCTCAATCGGCGTCGTTTCGGTGCAACTGGAAGCTCCAGACCGACCATCGCTGCCAGCTCGCCAGCCCACGCCCCGGTCGCGTTCACCACCCTTTCCGCAGCGAATCGCCCCCTGTTTGGGGTCTGAATCGTCACGGCCTGGCCCGAGGTGTCGATGTTGGCGACGGGTGTGTTTGTGTGAAGCTGCACGCCTTCCTCTCGTGCGGTTTCAGAAAGCGCGGCTATCATCTGAGAGGGACTGGACAGTGCAGCGTCGCTGGCGAACATCGACGCGGTGTAATTGTCGTAGTTCAGCCCAAGCTCGGCATGGACCGTCGATGGGGGGTCATCGTACACCGAGTCAAACCCATGCTGGTGCTGTCGTCTGGCCTCTCGGTGCAACAGCTGCCGTGATGATTGCTCGTCGGTCAGAAACAGATAGCCGTTCTCCCTGAAATCGATGGTCTCTGTCAGCTTCTCATCGCTCTGTCTCCAAAACCCGAGCCCCGCCCGAGCGAGTTCGACGTTCACCGGGTACTGGTACACCGGCCGAAGCCCACAGCCAGCTCGGAGGGTGCTGCCCGCCCCGAGCTCGCCTCGCTCGAGAACGACGATGCTGGTCTGTGAGTCGCGACGTTGTGCCGCGCGATTGAGAACGACCGCAGTCGTCAGCCCAACGATTCCGCCGCCGACTATCGCCGTCGACCGAGGCAGCACACACCGGCATAGGCAGGTTGGAGGCAAAAGCAGAGTGGCGCGCCCACGACTTCGCTCAGAATCCAGCGTGTACACAACGCGTCGTAGTCGAGTTGGTAGCCAGGTGTCTGGTCTGGTGTGATTGATCGGAGCTCTCGCATGGGGCGTCTGCCGTTTCTTGAGGGCTCCTTCGCATTTGGTGGGTTTGCGCTCGGTCGTATCCTAGCAAACCAGCTCGCTGGATCCTGTGCTGGCTAGCCCTGAATCTGCGGATGATCGGCTCGTCTGACTCGAAATCGGTCTCCGGGGTGGTCACCCAGGTACGCCGACGCCACTGCCCGACTCGGCCATCACCCACGTTGTGAGAACGCCCATGAGCCCAATGCCGATCGCGAAGACGAACACGACCGTGTACCCCCCGGTGTACCCGACGAGACCGCCGACCACCACGGGGGCGACGAACGAGCCCAGCCACCCAGCAACGCTCGCGATGGCGACGGCCGTGCCACCGGCGCTGGGGCCGACGAACTCGCGTATCGACTGGTACATGACGCCGATCTGGAGCTGAATGAACGCTCCTGCGAGAACGATCAACGCGATCAGCAGCCCGATGGTCGTCGTCGTGTACATGAACCCCGCGATCAGCGTCGCGCCCACAAACGCCAACGCGAACACCGGGCGACGGCTCTGTGAAAAGTAACTATCCGAGAGCCAGCCCCCGACGGGCCGGGAGACGATGCCGACGGCGGGAAACAACGCGACGATGCTTCCGCTGCGGGCTACGGAGAGACCGAACTCACGGGTCATGTAGGTCGGCATCCAGCTGTTGAATATCATATACAGCGAATAGCCAAGGATGGTGACGGTCACGACCGCCCAGACGTTCCGATTCCGCAACACCTCGACCACGGCCGAGCGACTCAGTGACTCCGTCGACGTCTGGAACAGTGGGGCTTGCCCGATCGACACGTAGAAGCCGAGCGACATCAGCAACACCGAAGCGCCGAACACCGGGAAGACACCTTGCCAGCTCACGATCTCCGCGAGCCGGGGAGTCCCGAACTGGCCGACAGCGTACCCCGCCGGATAGCCGGAGATGATCACAGACGTCGCCGTCGCCCGGCGCTCCGCGGAGAACGCTCTCGATGCAACGTCGATGCTGACCACCCACAAGACGAACATCCCGACACCCGCGAGCAGTCGAGACGCGATGAAGAAGCTGACGAGCCCGTCGCCGGCAGCGACCCAATCGAGGATGCTCCCCGAGAGGAGGATTCCAGCGGCGACGGGGACGACACTCCGGCTCTCGACGCGATCCAGATAGATGCCGATGGGGATGCCGATCACCGTCGCGGCTATCTGTGGCATCGAGACGAGCGCAGCCGCCGTTGTCTCTCCGACCGATAGGTCCGCCATGACGAGCGAGAGGATGCTCGCGGGCGCGATGAGGTAGGCACCAACGAACAGAAGCATGAACCATCCGGTGACGACCGTCAGCACTCGCCAGAGTGCCAGCCGACCGGTACGCTGGCGCACTGCCGTGGTTTCGGTCACGGGCGAATGACAGATTCCGGCCGGTATATCTGTACTGAATCGGCATGGATTTGGACCCCACAACCGTGTGACGTGGTGCCGTCTGGCCCGCCGCCCGGGTCGAATCACATTTGTGAACCGGGGCCGTACGGCAACTATGGACAGAGCGACGCTCGGCGGCGGCTGCTTCTGGTGTATCGAAGCTCCCTTAGGGCAACTCGCTGGCGTCGAATCGGTCGTCTCGGGGTATGCAGGCGGGCACGAGACAAACCCTAGCTACGAGGCGGTCTGTCGGGGCACGACCGGCCATGCCGAGGTCGTCCAGGTCAGTTTCGACCCCTCGGTGATCAGGTACGAAGCGTTGTTGAAAGTTTTCTTCGCACTGCACGACCCGACGACGGCCGACCGGCAGGGCCCCGATGTCGGCTCCCAGTATCGCTCGATTGTCTGCACCCACGACGGGAGCCAGGCGACGACGGCGCAGGCCGTCATCGACCAGCTGGAGGGAGACGTGTATCGTGGTATCGTGACCGAGGTCGAGCCTCTTCAGGAGTTCTACCGCGCCGAGGAACATCACCAGGACTACTTCCGGAAAAACCCGAATCAGCCCTACTGTGCGGTCCAGATTCCACCGAAGATGGAGAAGGTCCGCAAGCAGTTCCCGGATCACGTCGACTCACAGACGGTCTGAGGCCCGCACGACAGGCGAGGACTAGAACAGTGCCGCTTCCGGGTCGAGCAGCCTCGTCGGCCCTCCAAGCTTCCACAGGTGCGTGTCGACGCCGAGCTCGTCGATCGCCGTCCTGACTCGCTCCGCGTGTGCCTCGGTCGTGTTGACGTAGACGCTCGCCCCGGTGTCGACCGAGAAGTAGACCGGCAGGCTCTGCTCCTCGCGGAGCTCCCTGACCACCTCGAACACCCGGAGTGTCGCAGGCTCCCAGTAGACCCAGCCCGCCGGGCCGGTCATCGTTGTAGCCGCCAGCGAGAGCGAGTCCTGTTCGGCCAGCGCGAAGACATCTGCAAAGTCACCACGGCGCAACGCTTCCCGCATGGTCGCGAGCTGGCCGTGAACGTGCGCCATTCGGGCCTGGAACATGTGACTTTCGGCGGCCTCGCGGTGTGCCTCTTCGGTGTGCTTGAACGCCGGTATCTCACAGGCGATGATGCGAAGCTTCGATTCGAGTTCCTCTCCGACGTCCAGCCTGTGCGAACGGCAGTCCACGTCGTCGAGCCCGGTGTCGAGCTGTGAGAACGAGCCCGTGACGGCCCGCGCCGCCGAGGAGGAGCCGAGCCTGGCGACCGCCGAAAGCTCGGGCGCCGAGAGCTCCAGCCCCGCAGCCCGGCTCGCGGCCAGCGCGGCGGCCGCGAATCCCGAGGACGAGGAGCCAAAGCCAATGTTCGTCGGGAAGTTCGAGACGCTCTCTAAACGCACGGCATCGTCTATATCGGCCAGGGTTCGGACTCGGTCGATCACCGACAGCACACGCTCTCGCGATCGGCCCTCGACGAGCTCACCGTCGATCGAGATCGTATCCGCCTCGACCGAGCCGAACGATGCGGTCGTCGTCGACGCAGATGGTGCGGTACAGAGGCTGATCGAGTCGTGATACGGGAGCCGGCGGTCCGGATCACGCATCCCGTGGTACTTCACCAGGCCCTGAATCGGGTGGGCGCGTGCCGTTGCTTTCATGCGAATCAGGGCGATGGTGACTCGCTTAAACGGTTCGACACTGACGGCTCTGCGGCCCAAGCCGATCTGCGGGCGACGACCGAGGCGGCCGCTAGGGCCAGGTGCCGGTCTTCTCGTAGGCCGAGGCGAGCCGCTCCAGAGCCACCACGTAGGCGGCGGTCCGGAAGCTCGGCAGTGCGTTGCGCGTGTACGCCTCGACGAGATCGTCGAACGCACCCGTGATCGTTCGTTCGAGCTCCTCGTTCACCCGTGATTCGGGCCAGCTGAACCGCTGGCGATTCTGGACCCACTCGAAGTACGAGACGGTGACGCCGCCCGCGTTCGCGAGGATGTCGGGGAGTACGGGGATCTCACGCTCGACGAGCACGTCGTCCGCCGCAGGTGTCAGTGGGCCGTTCGCCGCCTCGACGATCATCCCCGCCTGGAGCTCCTCGGCCAATGGCGCATCGATGGCATTCTCCAGCGCGGCCGGGATCAGCAGGTCCACGTCCAGCGTCAGCAGCTCCTCGTTGGTCAGGGTCTCGTCGGCACCGGCGTACCCGACGACGCTCCCAGTTTCGTCCTTGTGGTCTTTGACCGCCTGCGTATCGAGCCCGCCGTTGCGATAGATGGCCCCCGAGGAGTCCGAGACGGCGACGACGGAGGCGCCCTGTTCGCTCTCGAGCAACCTGGCCGCGACCGAGCCAGCGTTGCCGTAGCCCTGGACGGCAACCCGCGCGCCGTTGATCCGACGCCCGAGATAATCGAATGCCTCTCGGGCGGTCAACATCGTCGACCGGCCCGTCGCACTCACACGGCCAGCGCTCCCACCCGCGTCCGGTGCTTTGCCCGTAATAACGCCCGGATCGGTCGTTCCCTCGAGGGTCTCGTAGGTATCCTTGATCCAGTTCATCTCGCGCTGGCCCGTGTTGACGTCCGGAGCCGGGATGTCTCGATCCGACCCGATCAGTGGTCGAAGCTCGGTCGCAAACGTGCGGGTCAATCGCTCGAGCTCCCCGTCGGACAGTGAGAGCGGGTCGACGGCGATCCCCCCCTTTCCACCGCCGTAGGGGATATCCACCACCGCGCACTTGTAGACCATCCAGCCGGCGAGGGCGGTCACCTCGTCCCGGTCGACGCCGGGGTGGAATCTGAGCCCACCCTTGTAGGGCCCGCGATCGCCATTGAACTGCGCCCGGTAGGCGCGGAAAAGCTCCAACGAGCCGTCGTCCATCTCTACCGTGAGAGTGGACTGAAGGATGCGTTCGGGGTGTTTCAGGCGCTCGAGCAGGTCTGCCCCAATCGCGACGTGTGCCCCCGCATCGTCGACCTGCTCACGGAGGGACTCGTACGGATTGGTCTCATCGGTCATGCACTACCATAGGCTCAAATAGCGTATAACGGTGGCGGAGGGGGCCAACCGCTCGGTCATTGACGAGCGTGCTCACGCTCCTCGCTCAGAGGCCCGCATGGCACCTCTGCTATCGGGCCGAGTGCCCGCCAATCGGGGGTACCCGCGGAGGACTGCCCAGGGTCAGCTTTCGGCCAGCGCTCGTTCGAGCCCCTCGATGAGCTCGCTGTTGCCGACGTGGACGGGCACTCGCTGGTGGAGCCGCTCGGCTGGCACGTCCAGCAGTGACTGCTCACCGTTCGAAGATCGACCGCCAGCGGTCTCTATGATGTGAGCGACCGGATTCCCCTCGAACAGCAGCCGTAGCTTACCATCGGGCCGAGATCGTAGCTGTGGGTAGGCGAACATACCACCGTACCCCAGCACCTGATTGACGTCTGCTACGAGCGCGCCCGCGTAGCGCTGTTTGAGTCGTCCCTCGAGACTCCGGACGTACTCCCTGAGCGGCTTCTGCCACTCCGGCGCGCTCCCACCGATGCCGAAGACGGTCGGCTCTGCGGGCAGCTGGAGGCCTTGCTCGAGGAGTCGACCGGGCGTGTGGTTGGTGTCTCTCTCGAGGAGATACTCCGAGACCGTCCCGTCTCTCGCGACGGTCATCGTCGTGAGGGGACCGAACAGCACGTAGCCGGAGGCGACCAGATGGCGGCCCGCCGCTGGCAACGGCCGGTCGTACGCGCCGAACAGTATGCCGAGTGGGTTGTTCGTCGCGAGGTTCGACGACCCATCGAGCGGGTCCACGGCGACGTGGTAGCCGTCGGCGTCCTCGCCGTGGACGTCTGCCGTCGAGCGCTCCTCGCTCGCGTAGCCGACTACCCCCGGGACGTCGAGTAGCCTGGCACGCACACGCTCGTCAGCCCAGACGTCGGCCGCCAACTGCCGCTCACCACTGGGGTTCTCCTGGCCGGTCTCGGTGCCCCGATGTGCTGACAGCCCATCGCGGATCTCGAGGGCGACCCTGCCGACGGCGTCGAGGAGCTCGTCGAGCGGCATCTCAATCGAGCATCGCCAGCGCCTCGTCGACGGTGCCGGACTCGAAGATGAGCAGCTCGAGCGCGTCGAGAATCGCCCCCGGGTTCTCCCGTTGCCAGACGTTCCTGCCGACGGCGAGCCCAGCCCCGCCTGCCTCCATCGTCGCCGCGACATCCGTCAGGAACGCCCTGTCGCTCGCCTTGGACCCCCCAGACATGATGACCTTCGTCGGCCCGGCCATCCTGACGGCCGTCCTCATGGCCGCCGCAGAGCCCGGGTATTTGACCTTCGCAACGTCGGCGCCCAGCTCCAGTGCCAACCGTGCCGCATACGCAATGGTGTCGGGGTCGGTGTCGGAGTTGAGCCCCTGCCCCCGAGGGTACGACCACATCACCACCGGGACCCCTGCGACCCGGGCCTGCTGTTGTGCCGCTGCGAACTCCTCGACCATCTCGATCTCGTGATTCGACCCCCCGTAGACCGTGAAGCCGACGGAGCTGGCCCCAATGTCGACCGCCTGCTCGACCGTCGAGATGACTGCAGAGTCCGGTTCGCCCATCCACATGTTCGAGGTGCCGTTCAGCTTCAGCAGGAGCGACATCTCGTCCTCGTAGGACGGATAGTAGGCCTCGGCGATGCCTTTCTGCACCGCGATCGACGTGACCGCCGAGTGCGCGGCGATGTCGAAAATACGGCCCGGCTCTGCCCGCTCGGGCAGCTCCCTGAAGTCCGTAGGCCCATGTTCCAGTCCGTGGTCGTACGCCAGGATCAGAACTTTGCCGTCTCGGCAGAGCGGAGACGAGTCGATGGGGATCATTGTGTCTGCCAACAGATGCCCACAGAGACAGTAAGAATGTACTGATGGTCCGAGAGGACTCGGCACGCAACATCTAGGTTACGTGTGCTCTCTCGACGACCGGCCGAGCGGCCCCGACGTGGACTCTCAGCCTTCCGACTGAATCGATGAATTGGCATGGGTAGGGGACGTGGGGGGGTCATGGCCAACGAACAACAGACGGCGAGTAACTCGACGCACGGCATCGAAGCGACCTATCGAGAGACGGAGGAAGAGCGGCTGTTGGTGTTCGGCATGGACGGGCGCTCTGCGGCCGTCGCACAGAACATCGAGGGGTACGCCATGCTGAAGGTGCGACCGACGGCCGATGGCGACGAGCTCGAGCGGTACTACGGCTTCGACATGGCGCTGGACCACGTCGCGGAGCTGCTCGATGTCTCCGCGCGAGAGCTGCCACTCCCTGAGCCGGCCACCGACATGGGGATGTGAGCCCCCGCGAACAGGATATTCGACCGCGGGTCGAAGACGGGGCGCGGCATGGCTACCGCTTCGTCCTGTTAGCGAGGTTTGTGATTCTCCGACGTTCGCTTTGCTTGGGCAGGAAAGTATTTTTCTGAGAGCAAACTTTCCTTTCGTCCACCCGAAACAGATGCTCCATAGTCGAAACCATTAATCCCCTGTCGGACATGTGTTCAGCTGGTACTTACATGGCAACGCTTGAAATCAACAATCTCCAGGCGCGGGTCAACGAGGAAGGCGGCGAATCCATCCTCCGCGGCGTCGACCTGGAGGTATCACCCGGTGAGATCCACGCGCTGATGGGACCGAACGGGTCGGGCAAGTCGACCACCGCGAAGGTGATCGCTGGCCACCCCGCTTACGAAGTCACCGGCGGTGAGGTACTGCTTCACCTCGACGAGAACGAGTTCGGCGCTGACTTCGACATCCCCTCGGAGCTGAGCACCTGGGAGCTGCTAGACCTGGAACCGAACGAGCGCGCAGCGTTGGGCGTGTTCCTGGGGTTCCAGTACCCAGCCGAGATCGAGGGGGTCACGATGGTGAACTTCCTGCGGACGGCACTGAACGCCAAGCTCGAGGTTCGCGACGAGCTCTTCGATCCCGACGACGAGACAGCTGCGAAAGAGGAGGAGGACGTCGGCTACGACACCTCACCCATGGAGGGCAACCCCGACGACGGTGAGGTCGGCGTCGCCGAGTTCCAGCAGCTGCTGGCCGAGAAGATGGAGCAGCTCGACATGGACGAATCGTTCGCACACCGTTATCTCAACGCGGGGTTCTCGGGTGGGGAGAAAAAGCAAAATGAGGTGCTCCAGGCCGCGATCCTCGAGCCGACGATTGCAGTGCTCGATGAGATCGACTCCGGGTTGGACATCGACCGGCTGCAGGACGTGAGCCAAGGGATCAACGCGCTACGAGAGGCCGAGGGGACCGGTGTGTTGCAGATCACCCACTACCAACGGATTCTCGACTACGTCGAGCCCGACCACGTCCACATCATGCTCGACGGGAAGGTCGTCAAATCTGGCGATGCCTCGTTGGCAGAGAAGCTCGAGGACAGAGGGTACGATTGGATCCGAGAGGAGGTCTACGAGGCAGCATGAGCGGAGCCGAAACGAGCATACATACCGCTGCGACATCAAGGATACACCACACATGAGTTCAGATCAAGACCAGCTGAAGGAGACCGACACCGAAGCACGCTTCGAGTTCAAGAAGGCCGAGAAGTCCGCGTTCAAGTCCGAGAAGGGGCTGACCGAGGAGACCATCCGCGTCATTTCGGAGGACAAGGACGAGCCTGAATGGATGTTCGAGCGCCGACAGCGCGCGCTGCGACACTTCCAGCAGATGCCGATGCCGACCGACTGGCCCGGCCAGCCGGACCTAAGCGAGGTCGACATCGAGGAGATCGTCCCGTACATCCGGCCGGACATCGAGACGCGAGGCGGTGCGGAGAACTGGGAGGACCTCCCGGAGGAGATCCGAGATACGTTCGACAAGCTCGGCATCCCAGAGGCAGAGCGGAACGCACTCTCTGGCGTGGGTGCACAGTACGAGTCGGAGATCGTCTACCAGAATATGCAGGAGCAGTGGGAGCAGAAGGGCGTCGTGTTCATGGACATGGACAAAGCCGTCCGCGAACACCCAGAGCTCGTCAAGGAGTACTTCATGACGAAGGCCGTCCCGCCGAGCGACAACAAGTTCGCCGCGCTGCACGGCGCAATCTGGTCGGGCGGCAGCTTCGTGTACGTCCCCGAGGGCGTCACCGTTGAGATGCCGATCCAGGCGTACTTCCGCATGAACTCCGAGGGGATGGGGCAGTTCGAGCACACGCTCATCATCGCCGAGGAGAACAGCGAGGTGCACTACATCGAGGGCTGCTCGGCGCCCAAATACTCACAGTTCAACCTCCACAGCGGTGGCGTGGAAGTGTTCGTCAAGGACGGCGCTCACGTACAGTACTCGACGGTGCAGAACTGGTCGAAGAACACGTACAACCTGAACACGAAGCGAGCGATCGTCGGCCGTGATGGAACGATGGAGTGGGTCTCGGGCTCGATGGGTTCGAAGGCGACGATGCTGTACCCCTCCTCGATCCTCAAGGCACCGGGCGCGACTGACAACCACATCACGATCGCGTTCGCCGGTGAGGGCCAGAACATCGACACGGGCGCGAAGGTCTACCACAACGCACCGAACACGAAGTCCACGATCGAGTCCAAGTCCATCTCGAAGGACGGTGGACGGACGAACTACCGAGGGCTGGTCCACATCGCCGACGGTGCAGAGAACTCCAGCACCGCCGTCGAGTGTGACGCACTGATGTTCGATAACGAGTCGACCTCGGACACCATGCCGTACATGGAGATCCAGGAGTCGAAGGTCGACGTCGCTCACGAGGCGACCGTCGGAAAGATCGGCGACGAGGACATCTTCTACCTCCAGTCACGAGGGCTGGACGATGACGATGCAAAGCAGATGATCGTCGCCGGCTTCATCGAGCCAATCACCGAGGAGCTCCCGATCGAGTACGCAGTCGAGCTGAACCGCCTGATCGAGCTCGAGATGGAGGGCTCGCTGGGCTGAGATGAGTACGGGACTGCAATCCGTCCTCTCTGAGGGGATGGTCCGTGAGATCAGCGAGGCGCGAGACGAGCCCGCGTGGCTGCTCGAGACACGACTAGACGCTCTCGAGGCGCTCGACGAGCTGCCGTTCCCGGCAGTCATCAACACCCCCGGGCGGCGCTGGACCAACCTCGCCGAGCTGGAGTTTGAGAGCTTCGTCGACCCGTTGACACAGTCCGACGAGAAAGACCACATCGGGCCGGACTCCATCGAGGTGCTGCCGTTCAGTGAGGCGCTCGAGAGCCATCCGGAGCTCGTCGAGTCCGCGTTCGGCAGCGTCGTCGATCCACAGACCAACTACCTGACCGCCCTCTCTGCGGCGCTGTTCACCTCGGGAACGCTCGTGTACGTGCCCGATGGGGTCGATGCGGAGGATGTCAAGATACGCACGCGGATGAACTCGCGGTCGCTGTTCAACTACACCCTGGTCGTGACGGGGACCTCCTCGTCGGTGACGATCCTGGAGAGCCAGGAGACCGGCGCCGACGTTGAGGGGGCGCGCTACTACTCGGGAATTACCGAGATCGACGCTGGTGAGAACTCCTACGTCCAGTACGGCTCGATGCAGGATCTGGACCAGGAGACGTACAACTACCAGCTGAAAGAGGGCGTCGCCGACACGTACGCCTCGTGTAACATCATCGATGCGAACGTCGGCTCCCGGCTGACCAAGACGAGTGTCGAGGTCAATCTCGAAGGTGACTCCTCGGAGAGCAAGCTGGTCGGTGCGTTCTACGGCTACGACGACCAGCACTTCGACATCGACTCGCGTGTGTGGCATCGAGCAGAGCACACGACGGCCGACCTCGTCACCCGCGGCGTCATCGACGACGATGCCCGGTCGGTGTACGAGGGTGTGCAGGACGTCGGTGGCGACGCCTGGGACACCTCCTCCTATCAGCGTGAGAACACGCTGATGCTTAGCGACGAGAGCGAGGCCGATGCATCGCCGAAGCTGATCATCAACAACCACGACACCGAGGCTTCACACAGCGCGACCGTCGGCCAGGTCGACGCACAGGAGCTGTTCTACATGAAATCGCGTGGCATCCCCGAGCAGGTTGGAAAGAACATGCTCGTCGAGGGATTCTACGTGCCGGTCATCGAGGAGATCGAGGTCGAGGAGCTCCGGGACGATCTGCAGGAGATCATCCAGAGTCGGTTGATGGCGCGGGAAGTCTGAGCGGACTGCGATTCGAATTTTTGACGCGGCCGACACCCCACCGCCCAGCGTACAGCTCGGCGAGGGAATCGCTTATGCGCCAGCCAGGAATATCATAAGATGTGAAGAATAGCTCCTCGAGGCGGTCGGGTTGGGCGCTCGAGCTAGGCGAGGGGCCACCGTGAGCCTCACCCAGCCGGTCGCATCCGACCACCAGCTCGCACGACTGCTGCAGATCGGAATGGTCCTGGAGGAAGTCGTAGAGGCCCGGGCCGCTCGACACACGGCTGGCCTGGAGGGGGCGGCCGACGAGGCCGTCAGCCAGGTCCTCGAGGAGGCTGCGATCGAGGCGGCGGACCATCGGGATCAACTCAAGGCGCTCGCCGGAGAGCTGGCCGCGGAGCCGGTCCCGTACGAGGATATCGAAACGCTCGTTGCCGCTCGATACGAGGTGGAGACGAACACCGACGGGGTACTCTACGACCAGCTGGCCAACGAGGAGACGGCGTACAAGTTCTACGACGATCTCATCGATGCGATCGAACAGAGTGACGTCAGCTTCAGTATCGACAGGGAAGCGCTGGTCGAACAGCTCCGAGCGCTCAGGGAGGACGAAGCGCAGGGGGTCAAACAGGTGACGAGCCTGATGGAGCGTCGAACGTGACCCCTGCACGACGATCCACGCCGGTGACGAGGCGGTCGCTATGAACACCCAGGCACAGTATCTGAAGGCCATCTATCTGGTCCAGCGGGCCGAGGACGCACCGGCCTCGACCGGTGGCGTTGCCCGGCGGCTGGACGTGTCACCCGCGAGTGTCAACGAGATGATTGGCAAACTCGAACGAAATGGGCTCGTCGATCACGAGAAGTACCAAGGGGTCGCCCTGACAGACGACGGCATTCAACGTGCCGAGGCAGCCCTCGAGACGTACTGTATCATACAGCGCTTCCTGCTGGAGGTGCTCGAGGTCGAAGACGGCTTCCGAACGGAGGCGAGACAGCTCGAGAGCGTCATCGACGAGCGGGTCGCCGGCCGGCTGGACACCATCATCGACCGATCGCCGTCCTGTCCCGACTGCTTCGATGCCGAGGCGGACGTCTGTGGGCTGTTGTGTGACCGTGTCGCCACCGAGACGAGCGAGCTCGCCGACTGAGCGAGGAAAATACCTGAGACGGTAACGCTATTGTACGCCGATACCCTCGGACAGGACGAAGCTCCGTGGTGTAGTGGCCAATCATCTGGGCCTTTGGACGAGCTCCACCTGGGACGGTGGGTTCGGAAGTCAGCCCAGGACAGTGGTTCGAATCCGCTCGGAGCTACTCTTCGTGAGGATGAGATAGCGCTTTACCCACCCGTGAACCAGCCTTCGAGATGCGAGTGCTGAACTACCTCGAGCTCGCCACGCGGCTAGATCGCTCTGGGATCGGGACCGCCACCGATCATCAGCGCAAAGCGCTCGCCGAGTCCCCACACGAGGTGGTCACGTCGCCGTGGCCCGGCCGGTCGACACCCCGTGGAATCGGTCGAATGCTCGCGGGTCAGGGCGTGTTCGAGGAGATCGATCTGGTTCATTGCAACCTGATCGGGCCGGGCTCTGCCCTGGTGGCTCGGCGGGCGATCGGCACCGACACCCCGTTGATCCTCCACAGTCACGTGACAGCGGAGGACTTCGCCGAGTCGTTCAGGCTCTCGGAGCGCGTCGCTCCGTTGTTACGGCATTATCTGCGGTGGTTCTACTCGCAGGCCGATCTGGTGCTGTGTCCCTCTGAGTACACTCGCTCGAATCTGGTGGGCTACCCGGTCGATGCGCCGATCAGACCGATATCCAACGGTGTCGATGCCGCTCGCCTCGCTGGCTTCGAGGAGTTCCGGGTGAGCTATCGCGAGCGATACGATCTCGAGGGGCCCGTCGTCTTCAGCGTCGGCAATGTCTTCGAACGAAAGGGGCTGACACGGTTCTGCGAGCTCGCCATGGATATCGAGACGCCGTTCGTCTGGTTTGGCCCCTACGATGACGGACCGCAGGCGAGTCGGCTCGTCAAACGGTGGACACGGGATCCGCCCGCGAACGTCAGGTTCACCGGCTGGATCGACGATATCAGGGGAGCCTACGGGGCCGGCGATATCTACTGTTTCCCGACCAAAGACGAGAACCAGGGCATCGCGGTTCTCGAGGCGATGGCCTGTGGGAAGCCGGTCGTGCTATCTGAGCTCCCGGTGTTTCACGAGTACTTCGAGGACGGCGTCGACTGTCTGCTCTGCTCTTCACACGAGGAGTTCCGACAGGCACTCGAGCGACTGATCAGGGACCCGGCGCTCCGAGCGCGGCTGGGAGCCAACGCCAGAGAGACCGCGGCCGAGCACTCACTCGAGCGTCTGCGGACCGAGCTGGAGGCGAGCTACAGCGCGGTGTTGGCCGCCGCTGAGTGAGCGCCCGATGCCCGGCAGTCGAAACGGATTAACAGCCCACCGGAGTGTCTCTGCGCCATGGCTCTCCCCGAGGTCGCCGTGTTCACGGATACGTACCTTCCGACGGTCAACGGGGTCAGCTACACCATCGAGACCTGGCGCGACAGGTGGGCCGCCCGCGGCGGCCGAATGGACGTGGTCTACCCCGATGCACCATCGCGGGAGCCAGCCGACGGCGAGTTTCCCGTAGCCGCGGTCGACTTTCCGTTCTACGATGGCTATCGGCTCGGTGTTCCGTCGATCCCGACAGCCAGTCGAGATGTCGATCTCGTCCACGCACACACGCCGTTTCTGATGGGACTGACGGGGGGGCGCCTCGCCAGACGCGAGGACATCCCGCTGGTCGTCTCTCATCACACCCCAATCCCAGAGTACACTCAGTACGTCGCATCGGGACGCATCGGCCGGACGCTCCGACGAGCGGCCGCGGTCTACGAACGGCGGTTTCTCGACCGGGCGAGCGCGATCATCACGCCTTCCGAGCCAGCCGCACGGCAACTGCGAGAGAGTGGCGTCACGGGTGAGCTACGGGTCGTCCCAAATGGGGTCGATACGGCGTTTTTCCGACCCGTGGATGCGGATCGGCGGTTTCGGGACCGACACGGGCTTCCCGAGGGGCCGCTCGTCGGCTACACGGGACGCCACGGGTTCGAGAAGAACCTCGGGACTATCATCGAGGCCGTCGAGGGAATCGACGCCAGCCTCGTGTTCGGAGGTGACGGCCCTGCTCGCGCGCAGCTCGAGCGAGAGGCAGCGCAGAGCGAGACCGACGTCCACTTCATCGGGTTTCTCGCTCGGCAGGAGCTCCCCGAGTTCTATTCGGCACTCAGTGTGTTCGCGTTCCCGAGCCCGGTCGAAACTCAGGGGCTCGTCGCGCTGGAGGCAAACGCCTGTGGCACGCCCGTCGTGGGCGTCGATCAGGGAGCGCTGACGGTGACGATCGCCGACGGCGAGACGGGCTATCACTTCGAGGAGGGTGACGTCGCGGGGTTCAGAGCCGGGCTCCGACGAGCCATGGCAGGCAGCAGCCGCCTTGGCGAGCGCTGTCTCGACCGCCGGGAGGAGATGAGCGTGGAGCGTGCTATCGACCGGCTCGAGCAGGTCTATGCAGGGGCGAGAGCCGCCCACAGTGATGAGAATACGTGACGGCCATCGCTGGGGTCGGCCGTAGCAGCACGTTCGTCCGCGATCCTGGTTCGACCGACTCAGTCCTGGAGTGCGTCGGCGATGCGGCCGAGCTCTCGGCGAACATCCGTCATCTCGTCCCGGAGTTTCCGCACCTCTCGAACGAGCTCCTCGTCGGCCTTGCTGCTGGCACTACCACCGCCCTGCTGCCCGCCCGCCATGCCGCCGGGGCCGCCGCCACCCATCATACCGCCCATCATCTGTGCAAACGGGTTGCCACCGCCCATGCCGCCTGGGCCACCGCCTCCACCCCCGCCCATCATCTCCTCCATACCTCCTGGCGGGCCGCCCTCTCCATCCCCGCTCTCGCTGCGCTTCTGTCGGATCTCCTCGACCCGCTCGCGGAACGACTTCTCCTCGTCTTGTCCGTCCTCGTCCTGCGCTTCGGACGGCTGTGCACTCTCGGCTGAGTCCTCGGAATCTTCGTCTGTCATACACGCAGCAGGACGGCTGGAGGCAAAAACATGAGGGGGGAGCCGGTCGCCCGCCGCCGCTGGGGCGCTACGAGTCACCGATCGTGTCCCCGTCAGTAGGCCCCCAGACTCGACTGGAGCTGTGCCGGCCCCTCTGTCTCGAGGTCGTAGCCGACGAGATCGCGAAGATCGACCGCGTAGGCCGTCTGGCCGTGTTCGAGTACCAGTATCCGCCCTTTGACCCCCAGGACAGTGCCGCTGAGTATCGTCTCTGGAACCGGGCGATCGGCCAGGTCCAGGCCGTAATCGAACTCGAAGCGATCCGAGACCTGGAAATCACCGAGAATCGCCTCCCAGCTGTCGTCCTCGACCGACTGATGGAGTCCCTCGCGTTTCTGACTCACACGGACGCGCTGGGTCAGCCGAGGGTCCTCGTCGACGTCTGCCTCGACCTGGAGTGCCACGGTCCCATCTGTGACGGTGTAGGCCAGTGCACCCCGGTCGGCGCCCTGCTCACGAAGCCTGGTCTCGAGGCGCCACCGTTTGGTGATGCCAACTTTGAACAGATCCGGAGCGAAGGCCGCCAGATAGACCGCATGTGTCTCCTCGGAGGTCCCAGGATCGTACAACGGCCGCTCGTGGATGCGACAGTACGGGCTTCGGGAGCGATCACACTGCGTGTGGCCGTCCTCACCGACGTCGCCCGCACAGTGCCGTGACCCGAGCCCGTGCGCCACCGACGTCTCCGCCGAGAGGGTGATCCAGCGAGTCTTACCGGCCTCTGCGACCAGTACCGCCGGCGGGTCCTGGCGCTCGCCGCTCTCGGTTGGCCCAGCGCGTACCCGGTAGCCGACTACCTGCATGGCTCACGCTGAGCCAGCCCGCGATATAGGGGCGCCGAAACGGGCCGCCCCACCACAGAACAGCCTCTTCGAGAACAGCCCGGCACCCTGGGTGGAGAGAGCGAGCCGCCACGCTGTCGGGACCCATACTGAGCGGCTCATCGCGTGGAGGCGTCGAACAGCCCCGTCTCCACCAACCCTGCCGCACAGGACCGCACCGCTTCGGTACTCGTGAGTCGCGGTTCGTAGCCCGTCTCGCGAAGCCGTTCGGTGGCCAGTCGCATCCGCGGGACGTCACCGGTCCAGCCACGGTCGCCGCCGGTGAACTCGTAGGATGGATCGAGGCCCATCTGCTCGGCGACCACGTCTGCGATCGTCGTGACCGAGGTGGTCGAGCGTGTCCCGAGGTTGAACGTGTTCAACGAGCCATCGGTCTCCTCGATGAGGTGACACATCGCATCCACACAGTCCTCGACGTGCATGTAGGATTTCTCCTGGCGCCCATCACCGAGTATCTCGAGCGTCTCGGGTGACTGGCGGAGCTTCTTGATGAAGTCGGGGATGACGGCGCCCACCTGCAGCCGCGGCCCGACGATGTTCGCGAAGCGGAAGATCCAGGCCTGGACGTCGTGGCTGTGAGCGTACACCGACAGTAGCGCCTCCTCGGCGAGTTTCGAGGCCCCGTAGATGGATATCGGCTCCATCGGGGTGTGGTCCTCGGGGGTCGGTCGTGGCGCCTCGCCGTAGACGGTCGAGGAGGACATGAACGCGATCTTCGAGACACCGATGGCCTCCATCCGTGCGAGCACGGCTGTGGTCAGCCCGTTGTTCTGTCGGAACTGAGCGATCTCGTCACGAGCAGCCGACTTGTCTGCGGCCGCGTGAACGACGATATCGACCGCACCCGTCAGGCAACACTCGAGTGTCGCAGGGTCGGCAATGTCGCCCACGTAGAGCTCTGCGCCCTCCGGAACCCACTCTCGGCGGCCGTTGCGCAGGTCGTCGACGACTCGGACCTCGTTGTCAGCCTGTAGCCTAGCAGCCAGATGGGAGCCAACGAAGCCTGCGCCGCCGGTGATCAATATCGTCGCATCCGACAGGTCCATGCCCCATCTGGGTGCCCGCAGTGCATGTCGATTCTGGTGTCCCCCCGATCGACGGCGCAATGTCGGGGGGTTCGAACCCCCGGACCGGGCCGTTTTTACAAGCTGCGGGCCCTTGTTGGACCAATGCAGCGGCACAACGACGTGTGTGTCCTACGGCTGGGCCACCGGCCCGGTCGTGACGACCGGATGACCACCCACGTCGGGCTCACGGCGCGTGCCCTCGGGGCAGACAGTGCAATCATCAGCGGCGATGCGTCGAGTGCAGTCCAGACCGTCGAGGATATCACGAGACGGTTCGGAGGGCCCTTCGAGATCGAACAGACCGACGGGTTCCGGGCGATCCTCTCTGACTGGCAGGGCGCCATCGTCCATCTGACGATGTACGGCGAACGGATGCAGGACGTCGGGTCGACGATCAGGGCTCGTCATACACAGGTGCCGTTGCTCGTCGTCGTCGGGGCTGAGAAGGTCCCGTTCGACGTGTACGATGCGGCAGATTTCAACGTGGCTGTGACCAATCAGCCACATTCCGAGGTGGCCGGGCTCGCCGTGTTTCTGGACCGCCTGTTCGAGGGGGCGGAGCTCGATCGTAAGTGGGAGGCGGCCGACCGAGCGATCGTGCCCAGGGCCACCGGCAAGAAGGTCATCGAGCAGCCACCAGAGGAGACCGACGCCGAGAGGAGATGACAGGCGAGGGGTAGGTGGGGCTGGGAGTCGGGGCCGGCAGTCGACTCGAAAGGTGTTTGCACCCTGGAAGCAGAGGCGGTGTATGGTCGAGAATGCGATCTATCCGGCGTATCTGGACGCAGATGGGTCGCGATCCGACGGCAGACGGGTCCCGGGAGACCTGGCGGTCGAGGACCCGACCGTCGAGGAGATTGCCAAGGCCGTCCAACAGGTGGGGTACGATGCGCGTATCGAACGCGAGGTGAGCTACTCCCGAGAGATCGAGACCCGGGGCCGCGTGATGGTCGAGGATGCGGACGATGCGACCAAGAGCGACCTCGTTCAGGCGACGGCCGCGTACATCGGAGTGTTACGGGGGTAATCGGGGGTGGCAGTCACGCGCGCTGGAGAGGTGGTCAGAATCGCCCAGGGGCTGGTTATTCTCAGAACCGACGAACGGAGCCGAATCGATATCGGGGTCAGCCTCGTCGACGATTCGTTGAATCGTGTCGGGCGTGTCGTCGACGTGTTCGGCCCCGTGGAACGGCCGTACGTCGCCATGACCGCCGCAGACGAACACCCTTCGGAGCTGCTCGGAGAGCGATTGTACGCCCGTCGCTAGCTAGCTGGGTGTGGCCCGCTGAGGAGAACACAAGCCCCAAACGCCTGCCTGCTGGGATGGAGATATGAACCGCCGCATCGCTGTCGCCGTGGGGGCGATCGTCCTGCTGTTTGCGACCGTGCAGCTCGGAGCGCTGGCCCTGGTCGCACCGTTCGAGTCCGCTGGCCTCCAGGCGACGGAGGACCCCAGCGATCCCGTCAACTCGCTGCTGTACGTCGGTGCGGTCGTCGTCGCGACGGCGATCATGCTCGGCGCATTCCGATTCGGGGTCGAGGCATTGGTCCGCGTGCTCATCACCATCTCCGCGAGCTATCTCGCCTTCTTCGTGCTCAGCGTCGTCGTCCCGCCGGTGGCGCTCGTGGGACAACTGAATCTTGTCGCGGTCGGGCTCGCCCTGGTGCTCGGTGGGTTGTTGTTGTTCTATCCGGAGTGGTACATCATCGACGGCGCCGGGATCATCATGGGAGTCGGGGCGGCAGCGCTGTTCGGCATCTCGTTTGGGGTGTTGCCGGCGGTCGTCTTGCTGGTCGTGCTCGCCGTCTACGACGCGATCAGCGTCTACGGTACCGAACACATGCTGACGCTCGCCTCGGGTGTGATGTCACTGAAGCTCCCGGTGGTGCTGGTGATCCCGTTGACACTCTCCTACTCGTTTCTGGACGATGAGACGGACGCTGGAGAAGCCGCTGATTCGACCGAGGCTTCCGAGGTGAGCTCGTCTCCAGCGCCGGAGGGAGCCACGTCGGAACCGCTCGACCGTGACGCGTTCTATATCGGTCTTGGTGATGCCGTCATGCCCGCGGTGCTCGTTGCTAGTGCGGGGTACTTCGCTCCCGGGGGGATCGACGCTCTCGTGGCGGGCACGGCGCTGACACTCCCTGCGCTGACGGCAGGCGCCGGCTCGCTTCTCGGCCTGGGCATCCTGATGTATCAGGTCGCCAAAGGGCAGGCCCACGCCGGCCTGCCATTGCTCAACGGTGGGGCGATCGGGGGGTATCTTATCGGGTCGCTCGCAGCAGGGGTGAGCTTGACAGAAGCATTCGGGCTGTTGGCGTACGTCTAAGCCATCAACGGCACGAGTCCGATTCGCGAGGTCCCAAGAGCCCGGGCCGGCCGCTCTGCACACGCCATCGTGCCGAGGACTGCCGGCTGCGGCGCTCTCGGGAAAGGTCAATACCGAACGGAGCAGTCCGCCAGCGCGAGGAACTCAGTCGGCGTGTGGCGGCGAAACGTCGGCAGCGTGAGCAGAGGGCGTACTGCCCACGGGCTCGTCGGTCGGGGTGCGAATGAACATCGCATGGCCCACCAGACCTGCCGCAGACGCTGAACCAAGCGCCACGGCTGTCGTCGGCGTCACCCCCCACAGGATGAGGACTGATGCGATGCTGCTGAGAGCAAGTGGAATCAGCCCGAGAACGATGTCATAGTAGTTCATTGTACTCTAACTAAGCGTACAGGAGATATAAAGCTTTCTGCTATTACAGCAATCAGCCATCTCACAGTACTCTGTATACCACATCGTAGCTTTACAAAGCTAGTGTATAACTTATTCATGACTACCGCCCCGCGCGACCGGTACCTGCCACGGACGGAGATTGGCCTCAGACTGTCCAAAACAGGGCGCTGAGGTGTTTGCGATTGGCCCTGCGGCCCCGATTCGCCTCGAACGTTCGAACAATACGCAAATTCAGGCCCAGTTCAAAAACACCGGGCATGTCCACGGTCGCCCGGGCCGTCTCGGTACCAAAGTGGCGCGAGAGACCGACGTACTCACATTGCTGCTGCCACCAGTTGTGCCCGTGAAGGAGAATGACCGGGCAATCACGGGGCTCGTGATGCTCGGCCATGCGCTGGTGCACACCTACGAGCTGTCTCTGCCCTTACTGATCCTCGTCTGGGCAGAAGTCTTCCCCGCAGTGACGATCCCGGGTGTTGGGGCCTTCCAGACAACTCCGTTCGTCCTCGGGGCTGTGCTAACAGTGGGCTATGCTCCGTTCGGTCTGGGCGCGGTACCCGGGGGGGTGCTGGCAGACAGATTCGGATCTCAGCGACTGATCGTTGCCTGCCTGGCGGGCATGGGCCTCTCGTTCGCGATGGTCGCGGTGGCGCCGACCCTGTTGACGGTGGCTATTGCACTGCTGGGATGGGGCCTCGCAGCCAGTGTGTATCATCCGTCGGGACTGGCGTTGATTTCGAAGGGCGCAGATGCACGCGGAGCCGTCTTCGCGTACCACGGCATGGCAGGTAACGTCGGCATCGCCGTCGGCCCGCTGCTGACGGCTGTGCTGTTGTTCCTGACCGGTGATTGGCGGCTGGTCGCTGCCGGGCTAGCAGGCCCCGCCTTGCTGGGGGCGGTCCTGGCGACGCGGATGGAGCTCGACGAAGGGGCCAGAGCGACACCCGCCGACGGGGGCCGCACAGAGACCGCCCTGACGGGGGGGTTCGTAGCCGACTCAAAGCGCCTGTTCGGATCGCTGTTTGCCCTCGCGTTCGTGCTATCCATGTTCTCGGGGGTGTACTACCGCGGGGTGCTCACCTTCCTTCCCGACCTTCTCTCGACGTTCGAACAGCTCGAGCCTATCAGCGTGTCGGGGGCGCCACGCAGCCTACAGCCCGACCAGTATGTCTATTCGGGGCTGTTGATGGTCGGTGTGCTGGGACAGTACGTCGGTGGCCGACTCACGGACAAACTCACCGTGACACTCCCGTTAGCAGCGGGTTATGGGGTGCTCTCCGTAATCGCGCTGCTGTTCCTCCCAGTAGCGACACACAGCCTCGCTGGGCTGGCGGTGGCGGGGGCGCTGCTGGGGTTCTTCCTGTTCATGATACAGCCGCTCTACCAAGCGACCATCGCAGAGTACACGCCATCGAGTCTCAGAGGCCTCTCGTACGGTTACACGTACACCAGCGTGTTCGGCGTCGGAGCACTCGGGGGGACTCTCGCCGGGGCGACGCTGACCTACGGCACACAGCGTCTACTATTTTTGCTGTTGGCCGGCTTCGCAGCCGGTGCGATGGGGCTGGCTGCCGTACTCTTTCGGCGAGGCCAGGCAGCAGCGTAGCTGGGAGTCCCGGTCGACACGGAAGGGTGGCCGGTCCTCTGGGCTACTGGGTCGTCCCGACCGAGCGATTCACACCGACCACCCGTGGGGCGAGAGCGACTCGCCATCCGGTCAGCAACGTGCCACCGACGAGCAGTGCGACCAACAGAAAGGCGACGTCGAAGCCGCCCCCGAACATCGCGGTCGACCGGAGGCCGAGCGCCAGTAGTGCCGCGAGAACCCAGGCCGCGGCGGTACGACCACCGCGTACTGCCGGGCTCTGAAGGCCCGAGCGGACGTACACGCCGAGGAGGATCGACGCGACGGTCCAGCCGATCAGAAACGGGGCGAGAGTGTCTCCCAGCGCTCGGAGGTCGGTGGGGCTGCCACCGTGTCTCGTCATGCCGAACGCGACGAAACCAGTGATCAGGGCCAGGTCTCCAGCCGCTAGTGTTGCCGTGGTCCCAGAGAGCTCCGGACGTGACAGGGCTGCCATCTGTGCTCCCAGATGTGCCGGTCACATATATCGCCACCCACTGTGCCTCGCGGTTGTCGGGGCTGCAGGCGGAATCGGTCGCGCAACGACGGTTCACCGATCGAGTTTTTTTGACGGCCCCCCAACCGTAGATATGAAGCTTCGCATCCTCGGTTGGGAGCCAGGCCCATCGATCCGTCTGGACCACCGGGAGTTTGCCTACGCAGGCAAGTTCGTTCGGCCCTCCGGCAAAGCCATCGTTCAGGCCGAGGATGCGACCCTTGACCTGCCCGACCCCAAAGATGGGGCTGCCACCGGGATCGAGGCCGTCGTGGCGTTCGACGAGGACAGGGTCGACGAGGCACTCTGGCTGCGGTACGTGAGCGTCCGGTCGGGGCGGCGGGCTGAGGGGCTGGGCGCTCGACTCTGTGCGTTCGTCTGTGAACGCGCCACAGAGCGAGGGTATGACACGCTTCGCATCGCAGTCAACAATCCGTACGCGTTCGAGGCTCTGTACAAGGCAGGGTTTGGATTCACCGGCCGCGAGACGGGGCTCGCAGAGCTCGTGTTAGAACGGCCCCCTCCGACAGCGCGGTCCGAGCGGCGCTATCGGGCGGGGCTCGACCGCTTCGAGGATCGAACGCTACAGGCTGATGAACAGCAGTTCATCGAGGCTCGGGAGGGGGTCCCAGGGCTTGTGGCCGGCGCCGTCGAGTAGACCACGGGCGCACGCACAGTCCTGCAGGATTCCGGGCTCTCCGGCAGTTGGCGTGCTCCATCTTTCCCGAACTGAAGACCATCGCCTTAGGTTCGTGTCATTCACAACTGGTTTGACGACGCTGGTCTGAGTGAGCCGTATAGATGGGCAACTCGGGGTTACGGCAACTTGCAGCGATCGACGACGTCCCGTTCGACGAGCTCGAAGGTGGGGTCATCGCGGTCGATGCGCATAATTGGCTCTACCGCTACCTGACGACCACCGTCAAGTTCACTCGCCGGACGGCGTACACCACTGAGGCGGGCGAGGAGGTTGCGAATCTCATCGGCATCGTGCAGGGACTACCGAAGTTCTTCGAACACGATCTCAAACCGGTGTTCGTGTTCGACGGGGGGACGACGAGTCTGAAAGACGAGGAGGTCGCAGAGCGTCGCGAGCAGCGTGAGGGCTACCAGGCGGATCTCGAGGAAGCTCGAGCGACCGGTGCGGATCCTGCCGAGATCGCGACGATACGATCACGCACACAGCGGCTGACCGAGACCATCCGTGATACCTCGCGAGAGCTGCTCTCGCTGCTCGACGTGCCGGTGGTGGTCGCTCCGGCAGAGGGCGAGGCACAGGCGGCTCACATGGCGCGGCGCGGCGATGTCGACTACGTCGGCACCGAGGACTACGATGCACTGCTGTTGGGTACGCCGTTTACGGTACGGCAGCTCACCTCCTCGGGCGATCCAGAGCTGATGGATTTCGAGGGCACACTCACGAATCACGGGCTGACGTGGGAGCAGCTCGTCGACGTGGGGATCCTCATGGGCACGGACTTCAACCAGGGGGTCGACGGCATCGGTCCCAAGACGGCCGTCAAGCTGATCGGCGAGCACGAGACCATCTGGAAGGTACTCGAGGAGCGAGGCGAGCACATCGAGGGGCTAGAGCGCATCCAGCGGCTTTTTTTGGACCCCGACGTGACCGCCGACTACGAGATCAGCCCGACCGAGAGCCCCGATGTGGCTGCCGCCCGAGCGTTCGTCTCCGGGCGCTGGGAGATTCCAAGCGAGGAGGTCGACGCGGGGTTCGAGCGGCTAGAGTCGGCGGTGGTGCAGACGGGGCTTGACCGGTGGACCTAATTTTAGTTACGCTGATACGGCCGCACGACCTCGAAGGGGTATGTCACCGGAGGAACTCGCCGCGCTGATCGAGGAGGATATCGATGGGGCCGAGGCTGAGGTGCGACGACTACGGGGAAGCCACGACGACGATCACATGGCAGTCAGAGTCATCAGCGAGACGTTCGCGGAACACGCCCTGGTCGAACAGCACCAGATGGTGTACGATGCCTTGGGCGAGCACATGACCAGAGACGTCCACGCGCTCGAGGTGTCGACGTTCACCCCCGCGGAGTTCCAGGCGGCATCGGAGTGAGCCGCCGCGGGGGCGAGCCCCGAGACACTCGACCTGTCTTGTCGAGCGACCGGAGGCAGGCCAAAAGACCGATGTGACGGCTGTGGAGCCAGTCGGAGGACTTTACTCGCCGAGCGGTGAGCCACCGCCATGACCGAAGAGTTCCGCACAGAGACTGACAGCCTCGGTGAGATGCAGGTGCCCGCCGACGCCTACTGGGGCGCACAGACACAGCGAGCCGTCGAGAACTTCCCGATCTCCGGACTCACGTTCGGCCGGCGGTTCATCCGCGCACTGGGCGTGATCAAGAAGGCTGCGGCGGGTGCAAACCAGGAGCTAGGTCTGATAGACGAGCAGCGCGCGCGGCTCATCGGCACGGCTGCGGAGGAGGTCATGGCGGGCACGTTCGACGAGCAGTTCCCCGTCGACGTGTTCCAGACCGGCTCAGGTACCTCCTCGAACATGAACGCCAACGAGGTGATCGCCAATCGCGCTGGAGAGCTCGCCGCCGATGAGCCCCCGGCGATCGACGTCCATCCGAACGATCACGTGAACTTCGGTCAGTCCTCGAACGATGTGATTCCGACGGCCATGCACATCGCAGCGCTCGAGGGTATCGAGACGGAGCTTGTTCCAGGGCTGCGGTCGCTGGCGCAGGCACTCGATCAGAAGGCCGCCGAGTTCGACGGGATCGTCAAGACCGGCCGGACTCACCTCCAGGATGCGACCCCGGTGCGTCTGGGCCAGGAGTTCGGTGGCTATCAGACGCAGGTCTCGAAAGGTATCGACCGGATCGAGGCGAGCGAGGAGCATCTCCGTGAGCTCGCGTTGGGGGGCACTGCCGTCGGCACCGGATTGAACACCGCGCCGGAGTTTCCCGGCCTGGCAGCTGCACGGATATCCGAGGAGCTCGGTATCGACGTGCGCGAGGCAGACGATCACTTCGAGGCGCAGGCGGCACACGACGCGATGGCGGCAGCCCACGGGGCGATCCGGACGACCGCAGGCTCGATCAACAAGATTGCGAACGATCTACGCCTCCTGGCGAGCGGGCCCCGAAACGGGCTGGGTGAGCTCGACCAGCCAGAGAACCAGCCTGGCTCATCGATCATGCCAGGCAAGGTCAATCCGGTCATCGCCGAAGCGCTGAATCAGGTCCACACGCAGATCGTCGGTAACGACGCTGCGGTGGCGGCGGGCGCGGCCGACGGCGCACTCGAGCTGAACCTCTACAAACCCGTCATCGCCTACAACTTCCTCCAGAGCACGCGACTGTTGGCCAACGGGGCGACGGTGTTCGGTGATCGGTTCGTCAGGAAGTTGCGCGCTGACGAACAGCGCTCCAGAGAGCAGGTCGACCGGTCGATGGCGCTCGCGACCGCGCTGAACCCTTCGATCGGCTACGATGCCGCCGCGAAGGTGGCCAAGACGGCACTCGAGGAGGGCCGCACCGTCAGAGAGGTGGTCATCGCGGAGGGGCATCTCACGGCGGCTCAAGCCGACAGCATTCTCGATCCCGAACGCATGACACGGCCGGGGATCTTGGACGAGGAGTGACGACGACGTCGGTCTCTCAACTGGCGTCACTCGCACCGCGGACGGTCTCCCGTAACGCCGCCGTGCCCTTGTCGTGGACGAGGTTGCCCACGATCACCACGTCGGCGGCGGTGGCCATCTGATGGGCCGAGTCGTAGTCGTGGATCCCGCCCCCGTAGAACACGGTCGCCTCCTCGACCGCCGCGGCGGCCGCCTTCACCGCGGCCGGATCACCCAGCCGCCCGGAGTACTCGATGTAGATGATCGACTGCCCGAGCAGCTGCTCGGCCATGCGTGCGTAGGCCCCTACCTCGTCGGGCGCCAGCTCCGTGTTCGCGTCGGTGTACGTTGCAGCGGCACTCTCGCCGTTCAGAATGATGTAGGCTTCGGGGTGGGTCTGCTCCCAATCGATCTGCGTGTCCAGACGAGCCCACTCTTTGTGCGCGCCGGTGATCCACGTCGGGTCGCCGGCATTCAGAACGACCGGCACCAGGTAGCCCGAGAGCGCGGCCGAATGATAGACGGCACCGAGGTGGCTCGGTTCGATAAACACAGGCACGTCGTACCGGCCACAAGCCTCGACGACGTGGGCCATCTTCTCCTCTGTCATCCCCGTCGTCCCCCCGATAGCGATGGCGTCGGTCCCGGAGGAGGCGATCGCCTCGAAGCTCTCTCCCTCCTGTAATGGCTTATCCGGATCGAGCTTCACGACGTGATTCCACTCCGCCCAGGGGTGCATACACCGCACGCGTAGTGGGCCGACTAAACCGCTTCGCCTCGGGCTGCCGACAGGCCGCCGCCTACAGACGAGCAAATCTTTAGCCTCCCCAGACCAAACCTGTCTATGACCTCACTAATGTTCGACAGCGACGGGGTCGAGGTACTCTATCGGGGCACGGAGTTCCGCCTCGAACGCGCGATGATAGAGGAGGCCATCGGCAAGTCCTACTTCCAGGTGACAGATCACGAGGTGCTTCAGCTCGTCGACGGTGCTCCATCGCTCCAGGGCGAGCCGCGACAGATATCCGACATACTCGGCTGAGCTGACGGCCAGGCCGCACCGGCGGGCCGCGATGTTCGGGGTGCCGATACCGCTCGAAGCGGCCCTGCGAGGGGGCTCGGGCGACTTCGGCAGCGCCAGGCGACCACGGAGATGCCGCAACGTTCAGGTACCGACGCCATCTCTGTGGCCCAGATGCCCCCCCTCGACGAGGTGCCGGCCAGGCTCAAACGAGGGCTCGTGGAGGACCTCACCCGACTTCACGAAGTGTGGATGGAGCTGTTCTTCCCTCGACAGCGGACGTACCACCGGTCTGTGCTGGGCAAGTGGCGTCCCACGACCGCCATCGACCGAGCGAAATACTACAGCTGGGGGGTTGTCGGGTTTGCCGTCCTCGCGCTTCTGTACCCGGCGTTTGTCCTGGGACTCGTGACCCGAACGATCACCCAGCAACTCGATGCGGGGGTCGAATCCGTCGGGCTGGTCGGTGCAGGGGCTGTGCTCACGGGTGCATGGGGTGGGCTCGCCGCTCTCGCGACCGTTGCCATGCCAGCTCGGGTGGGCTACTACGTGGTCGGGGCCTGTCTGCTCGGGCTCGGCTCTGCGGGCATGATCGTCTATATCGCCGGTGCAAGTCGGAGCCCATCGGCCGCACTGCTGCTCTACCCCGCCGGGGTCACGAGCGTGTTGCTCCCACCACTGGCGATATTGCTGTTCTCCGGGCAGGTGGGTGGGCTGGTCTTTCCCAGAGATGCCGCTATCGCAGAGGTGGTGTTGAACAACCTCGCCCGTGCGGTCGGAGCCGAACGGCTACTCAGCCGGAATCTCGTGCTTCGAGGAGCTGTTTACACGCTGCTTTGGACAGTGGTAGCATTGCCAGCCGGTGTCGCCCTCGAACGGCTGGTCGGGTTCGCAGACACGATTCGGCCCGAGCGGGCGGCCGACCCGCTGTCGTGAGAAACACGTTTGCCTGCCACGTGGCGAAGCCGTGTAAGACAACAATCTGCGGCCGGGGGGACGGAGCGATATGCTCTTTTCGACCTGCCGCCTATGTGTGTCATGGAGTTCAACACTCAGACCACGGTTGGCTTGTTTCTAGGGCTCGTCATCGCCGCGGTTGCCGGGCTAATCCTCTCGAACGTGATGGCAGCGGCGACGGTGCTGATGATGGTCGCACCCAGCATCGTGGCGTTCGGGCTGGTCATGCTCCTGCTGGGACGTCGCTGGGGGGAGTTCACCGCGACGACCGCCAGGGCCGAATGAGCCACTGACGCAAGCGAGGAGGCGCCGTCGAGCCCCCGGCAACTCCCGGGGACCGCCCCGGAATCGTCATGCAAAATCGCCCCGGTTAGGGTGTTTTTTATACCACTGCGGCGTCGATTATGTATATGTCAGCGGACGTGGCTAGCTCGGATAGCCAGCACGATGTCGTGATAGCAGGGGCGGGGCCCGCAGGGTTGCAGTGTGCCCGCGATGCGGCCAGCCGCGGCTACGATGTGGTGGTACTGGAGACAGAGGAGGAGGACGGGTTTCCAGGTCCGAGCAACAAGTCGACAGGGGGGTCGTTTCCGAGGATGCTCGCGCGATTCAATGTTCCCGACGACGTCGTCATGCACTTTACCGACAACGTGGTCGTCGAATCGCCGGGCGAGCAGTACGTTCGCCGCCAAGCTGGAGCAGTGTTGGAGTTCGCGGATTTCAAGCGGTGGCTGGCGGCCGAGGCGCGACGCGCCGGGGCGGAACTCAGGTTCGACGCCCGAGTATCGGCGCCGCTGGTCGAGGAGGGCAGCTGCGCCGGGGTCACGTACAACGGAGACCAGACGGCACGAGCAAAAGTCACAATCGATGCGACGGGGCCGGCCGCCCCGCTGGCAAAGAAGCTGGGCGTGACGACACTGGACCGGGCCCACCAAGCCGTGGGGATCGAACACGAGTTCGAGGGGATCCAGCTCGACCACCCGGACTACGAGGATATCACGGATGCGATGATGCTTCGATTGGACCACGAGATCGCCCCCGGTGGGTACGCGTGGGTGTTTCACACGGGCGAAGATACGGCGAAGGTCGGCATCTGCTTCCTTCAGAACGAATCGTACAAACAGTATGCACAGGCCGAACGGACAGTCGACGGGTTCCTCGATCACTGGCTCGATATCGACCCTCGATTCGAGAACGCAGAGCGCCTGGAAGGCAAGACCCACCGCGGCTCGGCGCACATCCAGCCGCCGGGGGCGATGACGACGGACAACTTCATTGCGATCGGTGATACCGTGCCGACGGTCGACCCGCTGTGGGGCGAAGGGATCGACGTGGGCATGCGGTCGGGACGTGCCGCTGCGGTGACGATCGACGAGGCGCTCTCACATCGCGAGCAGGACACCTCGGCGTCGAACGTAGAGATGTACAACGACGAGTGGCACGCGCACGTGGCGCCCAACGCACGAACCAGGTTGCTGATGACCGAGCTGCTGTACTTCGCGTCCAACGACAGATACGATCAGTTCATCCGAGATCTCTCGAGTTTCGACGAGGAGGCACTCGAGTCGGCCAACAATGGCCGTGTGCGTAACATCCTCAGTTTCATCCATGGCAGCGACCTGGGGCTACTGGGCCGCTGGGCGAAACACCGCTTATCCGATCAGAGCTGGGAGACGTTCGCCTCGTTCTAAGCGGCCAGTGCAGCCCCTCGGGTCGGTGTGTGAAGCTGGTCATACAGCAACGCCACCGGGCTTTGCGAACGCACTACCCCACGCCGCTCACATGTAGCCGAGATCCCGCAGCCGCGCCATGAGGTCCTCTTTGTCCTGTGCACGGCCGGCTCGCTCGGTCGTCCCGTCGAGGTCCTGCAGCCAGGCGGGGTCGGTGTCTGACCGCTGGGTCGAGACCTCCGACCCCAGCGACCGGAACCCCTCGAAGTACTTCGGCGAGACCGGAATGTCCTCGTGGGTCAGCTCGCCCGGGAGGTCATCAAAGTCCTGAGGGACATACCCATCGTCGGGGTAGGCCTCGACGGTATCGGGGACTACGAACTGCCAGAACGTCTCCCAGACGTCTGCCTCGTCGAACTGCAGTATCGGCTGAACTCGGTCGTGTGGCGGGTAGATGTCCGGATCGTGTCGGGGCGAGAAGAACGTCTCCTCGGCGCGGGCATCCTGCTCGTCCCATCTGATACCCGAGAGAATGCCATCGAACCCCTCTGTCTCGAGGGTGTTGTTCAGCGCGACGGTCTTCAGCAGGTGGTTGCCAACGTAGGTGTCCAACAGGAAGGGGAACTCCTCGTCTTCGAACTCCAGGATATTACGAATGTGATGGCGATTGTGCTCCGACAACGCATCGACGGGGATCTGATCGCCTGGGTCGAGACTCTCTGTGCGGACGTACTCACCGACGTCCTCGTTGCGTGCGAACAGGACGTCGAGATCCCAAGTCTCTGCCCAGCGGTCGACGAACGCCATCAGGTCGTCGAAGTGTTGGTAGTGGTCGATGAACACCGCTGGCGGAAGCTCGAGGTCGAACTGCTCTGCGACCTCGATCGCGAAGTACAGGGCGAGCGTCGAGTCCTTCCCACCCGTCCACATGATCGCCGGGCTGTCGTACTCCTCCAGGCCACGTTTCGTCACCGAGATGGCCTGTTCGATCTTGTGCTCGATGCTCGGGTAGTCGGCCGCCTGCTCGCCCATGCCGGTCGTATAGTCGACATCGATGGAGTCGTAGAACTCGGCCATGTAATGACATATAATTACCCGCAGAACAAATGTCTTCCGTACATCACAGCCCCCGCAGACGCCCCTGCGACGGGCGCTCGCCCCCTTAGCCAGATATGAACTTGTTGTCCCGCCAGTTGACCGTGCAGTTGTCCTTCTCCGTCGGGTCCTCGACGATCTCTATCTGTGCGGTTCTGACCTCCCCGTTGACGATGCGAACTGCCTCGAGCTCGTCGTTGACCGAGGCGATCGCATTGAGAGCGCCCTTGTCCGCGGTCTCGGCGAGCCCACACAACACCTGGAACATAGGGTACTGTAGGGCCGTGTTCTGCAAGACGGTCTCCCGGTCGCCTTTGAAACAGCCGTACTCGATCAGCTTGGAGTTGATCTGCTCCTCCTCCTCTTCCTGCTCGCCGAAGGCCCCCCACTGGGGACCGCTATCCGAGTCGTCACCGCCGAAGCCGGGCTCAGTCTCGGGTGGCTCCTCCTGCCAGGTGCCGTCCTCGTGTTCGTAGACGCGGTTCTCGGTGACACTCGCCTTGAGCTGTGCCGTCGGAGTGTACTTCGAGATGTTGTCCTCGGCAGCGACCGCGCTGACGATCAGCGTGTTGTTGCGACGTGTGATGTCGACCTTCTCGATCTCGACGGGATACTCCGCTTCCTCGAAGAAGGTGTGGACGTCGTCGAGAGGCAATTCGAGCGTTGAGTGGAGTCTGAATACACGGCTTGACATGGTTTCTCTGGGGTGGACCCTCGGACGCAGAGACGGGATGGTCCTTGTTAACCCTAGGAGGGGGTCACATATATTAGCTGCTCTCGGCTCAAGGCGGGTCGATACCCCCAGGAACGGGGGCTCGAGAGCGCCCGTTCTCAGGCACCGAGTGCGGCGGACAGCTCGCCACGGTCTTCCAGGGCGGCGAGCACGTCGCTGCCGCCTACGAACTCCCCGTCCACGTACGCCTGCGGGGTGGTGGTCCAGTCAGAGTGCCGTTCGAGCGCCTCGCGGAACTCGTCGAGCGACTGGAGCACGTCCACGGTCTCGAAGGTCGAGCGATGTGCCTGCAACAGTTGCAAGGCGCGGTCGGAGTACCCACACTGGGGCATCATCGGCGTCCCTTTCATGAACAGGACGACCTCGTTGTTCTCGATCGACGAATCGACGATGTCGTCGACCTCCTGCTGTTCCATAGCTTGGTTCGGATCGAATGTCATACTCCCCTGTACGGGTGGTCGACGTTTAGAGATTGTGCCAGTGCGCTGCCCTCGCGTCCCCCGACCACCGGCCAACCATGCCAACAGATATACACACCGCCTGATGTGACTCCGACACGTGCCTCCTATTCATCCATCACAACGGGTCGCTGTACTGGCTGACTCGCAGAATCTCTACCACGCTGCCCACAGTATCTACTCTCGAAACATCGATTACACCGCACTGCTCGAGGCTGCCGTCCAGACCAGAGAGCTCGTCCGGGCGATCGCGTACGTCATCCGTGCGAACTCACCCAACGAGGAGGACTTCTTCGAGGCACTGAGAGAGATCGGCTTCGAGGCGAGGATCAAGGACATCAAGACGTTCGGCGATGGCTCGAAGAAGGCAGACTGGGATGTCGGCATCTCGCTAGATGCGGTCACGCTCGCGAGCCACGTCGATGCGGTGGTGCTGTGTTCTGGCGATAGTGACTTTTCACGGCTCTGCTCTCACCTTCGCCACGAGGGGGTCCGCATCGAGGTGTTCGGGTTCGGTCCATCGACGTCAGAGGAGCTCATCACCGCCGCGGATTCGTTCGTCGACATAGGAGAGCACGAGGACCAGTTTCTCCTGTGAACGCGGCGCTGCCCAGCTGAACCGGTGTGTTTAGAACAGTCCGCCCAGTAGGTGAGGGTCATGCAGTTTTGCGACGAATGTGGATCGATGATGCACGCAGAGGATGATAGCTGGGTCTGTCGGGCCTGCGGAGAGACGGCTGGTCGCGATGGGGCGACCGAATCGATGATGACGACCACAGAGGGCCAGGATCAAAGCGGCGTGGTGGACATGTCCGACGTCGACCCGGCCGAGATCGGGCCGACGACGGAGGCGCTCTGCCCCAACCCCGACTGTGAGGGGACCCGGGCTCGCTATCAGATGAAACAGCTGCGCTCTGCCGACGAGTCAGAGACGCGATTTTTCACCTGTGTCGAGTGTGGCAAGAACTGGCGCGAGGACGACCACTGAACACGACCAGCACGACCGAGCGCAGTTACCGTTGCCTTACCGGCCATTCTTAGGAGTGGCAGTCTAACTGTCTGTATGGACACGGAGATTCAGTCGTACGAAGTTGCAATCGTCGGGGGCGGGCCAGCGGGGCTGACCGCGGGGCTCTACACTACACGCCTCGGTCACGATACCGCCGTCATCAATCGTGGCGGTGGGAGAGCGGCGATGATGCTGGACACTCACAACGTGATCGGTATCACGGAGGAGACGTCCGGCAACGAGTTCCTGCAGACCGGGATCGAGCAGGTCCAGTCATACGGCGGCGAGTACTACCAGTCGTTCGTCACCGACATCGAGCGACGGGAAGATGGCCGATTCCGCATGGAGGCCGGGGACATGACCATCGAGGCCGACTACGTCGTGCTCGCGACGGGGTTCTCGGATGGCCGACCGGAGCCACCACTGCCACGGACCGGGAAGGGGCTACACTGGTGTCTCCACTGCGATGCGTACATGTTCGTCGACGAGCCGGTGTACGTGATGGGCAGCGGCGAGTCAGCCGCTCACGTGGCGATGATCATGCTGAACTTCACCGCCGACGTTGACCTGCTGCTCAGAGGCGACGAGCCCACCTGGAGTGAGGAGACCGACCGCCAGCTCGAGGCACACCCGATCGACGTCATCGGCTCGGAGATCGAATCGATGGACAAGACCCAGGACGGCTGGCTCGAAGCTTTCGAGTTCGAGGATGGCAGTCGACGGGAGTACACTGGCGGGTTCCCGATGTACGGGTCGGAGTACAACACGGCGCTGGCGGAGTCACTCGGAGCCGACCTCACCGACGACGGCACCATCGCCGTCGACGACCACGGACGGACGAGCGTGGACGGTGTCTATGCGGTCGGCGACATCATCCCCGGGCACAATCAGATTCCAGTCGCGTTGGGCATGGGAGCCAAGGCAGGAATCGGCATCCACTACGAAGCTCGGCGCTTCCCGCTGAGCCTCGAGGAGATCGACGCCGGAGCGACCGTCGAGGAGACCGACGCGCCCGCGGTCTCACCGCGGCTGCAGGACGTTGCGGTCACACACGAGGGGCACGCTGGTGGCCCCCGAGAGCGGGCAGAGCTGCAGACTGAGGAGAGCGAGCCACAGGCAGGGGACTGACCTGATCAGGTTCACGGCAGGATTCCCGCGTGCTGTTCGCTGATTTCTATCCGGGGAGCAACAGCGTCGCTCCTTCTGCCGGCCCTAATCGTCGGCCGGCGCGTCGTCGCCGGTCTCAGAGACGCTGTCCGTGCGGTCCTCGATGCTCGGTGGATACACCCCACGTTTGATTCGCAGATCAGAGGCGGGCCGTGCCATACAGGTCAACGCGTATCGCTCTGCCTCCTCCTCCGTGAGCCCTCGGGCGATCGAGACAGCCTGCTCGACCTCGCCCTCGAGGATCTCGGCCGAACAGGCCAGGCACATGCCCACGCGACAGGAGTACTCCTGGGCGACACCCGTCTCGAGACAGCACTTCAGGATGGTCTCGGTATCGGGGACGGTGATGCGTTCGCCGGTGCCGACGAACTCCACCTCGTAGTCAGTCATAGACACCGGACGAGGAACCGGCACAAAACTCTTGCCAGAGACGGCACGCCAGGCACCTCTTGTAAAGAGTTTTGCCCACACGGACCGGACGCAGGACAATGCAACGTTACGCGCCGGACGTGGCCATCGTGGGAGCGGGGACTGTCGGCTGCTATGCCGGCGCGAAGCTGGCCGGAGAGGGGTTCGACGTGACCGTCGTCGAGCGCAAGCCCGAGTCGGAGGCGGGCCACATCGCGTGTGGCGATGCGCTGAAGGGGGCGGACAACTTTCCCGACCAGATCCCCAAGTCGAAGCTCGAGCCGGCGATCACCAACTCCGTCGTCGATCACGGTCGATTCGAGATCCCGACGGAGGATGCCGTATTGGACATTCCGGTGCCCGGTGAGTTAGGTGTCATCGACCGGATGGAGTACGGCCGTATCCTGCTGGAAGGGGCTGCCGCGGAAGGTGTCGAGTTTCACTACGACACGGTGGTCAACGACGTCGTGCAGGAGCCCGGTGGCAGGGTGACCGGCCTGAAGGCGATCAACGACGGGTCCAGTGTCGAGTACGAGAGCCGTTTCGTCATCGACGGGACCGGGGCGCTATCCTTGCTCCAGGACAAGATCGAGTTCGACCAGAGCCACTTCGACACCAACGTGCGATACACACAGTTCTCCTCGGCGTACCGCGAGGTGCTCGAGGTCAAAGAGCCCGTCGAGTACCACGATGCGTTGGTGTTCAAGCCGACCCAACGGGCGGCGGGCTATCTCTGGTACTTCCCCCGTACCCCGACCGAGATCAACGTCGGACTGGGCTTCCAGATGGACGAGGACCCCATGAAGCTGGTGCAGGCGCTGAGAGAGGATATCAGCCAGCGCCCGGAGTTCGAAGGCGCCGTCGTCAAGGACAAGCTGGGGGCCTCACTGCCAACGCGGCGCCCGTACGACTCGGCGGTGGGGCCAGGATTCATCGCTGCCGGGGACTCGGCTGCGCACGTCAACCCCACGACCGGAGGGGGGATCGCAGGGGCGGCCTACGCGGCCACGTACGCTGCCGAGCAGGTGATCGAGGCGCTGACACACGAGGATTTCTCCGAGGGGAATCTCTGGCGGTACAACACCAGAGTCATGGAGCACTTTGGCGCCCGCTACGCGGCGCTGGACGTGTACAACATCTTCGCGACGGCGTACGACCTGAGCGACCTGATGGGGCTGCTCGCGGCGCTACCTGGTGAGCAGCTCTCCGAGGCGCTGTACTCCGGCTCGACCGGGCTGGGCCCGATGCTGGCGCTGAAGACACTCTGGAAATCACGCGGTCACTGGTCGACGATGTTCGACCTGTACCGGACCAAACAGAAGGCCGACGAGCTGCTGAGCCACTACAACAGTTATCCATCGAGCCCGGCTGGGTTCGACGCCTGGCAGGGCACCCGTGACCGACTGATGGACGACATCTATGCGACGCTCGGTGCCGACGCGAAGTACTGAGCCGGAATCCGGTCGCGTCGACCACCGGCCCGATGGAGGGAGCCGCCCGGTCGATAGCGAGCGAAGCTTCGGCATCGCACCGGCAGATTCTCGGCCAGCCAACGACCACCTCGTGCGGTGTCGGGACACGCCAGATAGGCGCGTGGTTAATGTGCACACCGTGCGCAGTGCACGATGCCATGTCAGACTCTGAGGAACCCGAGGCAACGGCAACCATCGAGGCACGCCTACGCGAACAGGAGTACTTCCGGCCAGATAGCCGGTTCGTAGGGCAGGCCAACGCCACAGACCCAGGGATATACGACGAGCTCGACAGTTTCCCCGACGGATTCGAGCGCTATGCCGAGCTGCTCGATTGGGATAGCGACTGGGACCAGGTGTTCGATGGGTCGAATCCGCCCTTCTTCGAGTGGTTCAGCGGCGGAACCCTGAACGCATCGCACAACTGTGTCGATCGACACCTGGAGGAGCGAAAGAATCAGACCGCACTGCTCTGGGAGGGGAGTGACGGCACCCAGCAGAACATCAGCTATCAGGACCTGTACCGGCGGGTCAACGAGATGGCAGCACTGTTGCGAGACGTCGGTGTCGAGGAAGACGACATCGTCACCGTCCACCTCCCGATGGTGCCGGCGCTGCCCGTGACGATGCTGGCCTGTGCCAGGATCGGCGCGCCACACTCGGTGGTGTTCGCGGGGTTCTCCGCACAGGCACTCGCAGAACGCGTCGATTCGGCGGAGTCGGACTACATCGTCACTATCGATGGCTACTACCGCCGTGGTGAGTTTCTCGACCACATCGAGAAGACCGACACCGCGCTCACCCAGACGGAGCGGGACCCCACGGTGTTACAGTGGAATCGACAGGACGAGCCCCGCGGTGAGATCTCCGCTGCGTATCTGAACGTCAACGAGCGGCTCGAAGACCACCGGCTCGCCTCGGTCGACCCCGTGAGTCGGGCTGCGGAGGACCCACTCTTTCTGATGTACACCTCGGGGACGACGGGCAAGCCCAAAGGCTGCCAGCATCGCACGGGGGGCTATCTCGCCTACGCGGCTGCCACCTCGAAGTACGTCCTCGACATCAAGCCAAATGACACCTACTGGTGTGCGGCGGATATCGGCTGGATCACGGGCCACTCCTACATCGTGTACGGACCGTTGGCACTGGGGACCACCTCGGTGATGTACGAGGATACCCCGGACTACCCCGACAAGGGGCGAATCTGGGAGATCGCACAGAAGTACGACGTCGACGTGTTTCACACCTCGCCGACCGCGGTGCGGATGTTCATGAAGTGGGGCGAGGAGTACCCCGAGGCCTACGACTTCGATTTCCGACACATGACCACCGTCGGCGAGCCCATCCAGCCCGAAGCCTGGCTCTGGTACTACGAGCACATCGGTGGGGGGGATGCGGTCATCGTCGACACCTGGTGGCAGACCGAGACGGGTGGCCATCTCATCACGAACCTACCCGCGCTGGCGGACATGAAACCCGGCAGCGCTGGACTGCCCGCTCCCGGTATCGAGCCGGCATTGGTCGACGACGACGGCGACAAACTGCCGTCGGCCAGCGGCAAGGCGGGCAATCTGATCATCGAGCGACCATGGCCAGGGATGCTCCAGACGGTGTACGGCAACGACGAGCGGTTCATCGAAACCTACTGGGAGGCGTTCTCCGACACGGAGTCGTCCGATTGGACCGACTGGAACTACAAGGCCGGCGACGGAGCGGTCCAGGACAAGGACGGCTACTGGCGCATCCTCGGGCGACTGGACGACGTTATGAACGTCGCTGGCCACCGGCTGGGGACCATGGAGTTAGAGTCGGCTGTCTCAGAGGTGACGACCGTCGCCGAGGCGGCTGTCGCCCCCCGAGAGGATCCCCAGAAGGGTGAGGTACCGGACGTCTACGTGATCCTTCGCGAGGGGGTCGCGCAGAGCGAGGAGGTCCGCGGCGACATCGTCAGCGCGGTCGAAGAGGAGATCGGCAAGTTCGCTCGCCCCTCGAACGTGGTCTTCGTCGAGGAGCTTCCGAAGACGCGATCGGGCAAGATCATGCGGCGGCTGTTGGAGGAGATCTCGAACGGCGACCAGCTCGGCGACACCACCACGCTTCGCGACCCGTCGGTGCCAGAGCGCATCCGCCAGCAGGTCCACGGCGACTGAACCGGCCCTGACTTTCACCATTTGTGGTTATGTTTAAGTAACAGACAGATGATTTGAGGTACGTTGTTATGGCACACAGTAAGTTGACACGACGTGACGTGGTGAAAGGCTCCGCAGCCGCGGGGCTCGCAGGCCTTGCAGGCCTCGCCGGCTGTACCGGTGGCGGCGGTGGAGAGGAGGGCGCAGAATCGGAGTTCCCCGCTCTCGGCAACTACCCGGTCGAGGGCGACACGGTCACCTTCGGCTTCAACGTTCCCCAGACGGGGTCGTACTCCCAGGAGGGCAAAGACGAGCTCGATGGGTACAATCTCGCGAAGCAGCATCTCAACAACGGCGGTGGATGGGTGGATCAGTGGGATGACCTCTCTGGTGATGGCGTCCTTGGCTACACCGTCGAGTCCGTCGACGGAGACACGGCGACGGACCCGGACGCCGCACGCCAATCCGCCTCGCGGATGATCTCACGAGACGAAGCGATCATGGTTTCCGGAGGGTCGTCCTCGTCGGTGGCAATCGCGGTCCAGGAGCTGTGTCAGACCGAGAAGGTGCAGTTCATGTCCTGTCTGACACACTCGAACGACACGACCGGCAAGGAGTGTGCCCGGTACGGGTTCCGTGAGCTGTTCAACGCGTACAATACGGGGGCTGCGTTGGCACCGGTGCTGACCGACGAGTACGGCGAGAACCAGAACTTCTACATCCTCTATGCGGACTACACATGGGGACAGACCGTCCAGTCGTCGATGACGGAGTTCCTCGAGGAAGCTGGACACAACCTGGTCGAATCGGTACCGACGCCGCTGGGAACGTCTGATTACTCCTCGTATCTATCGAACGTACCGACCGAGGAGGTCGATATGCTGATTCTGGCCCACTACGGCTTGGACGCGGCGAACTCGTTGCCCCAGGCACGTGATGCAGGGCTCGACCAGGACATGGAGCTCGTCGTGCCGTTGTACAACCGGCTGATGGCCAGAGCGGCCAGTGACTCCATCGACGGCGTGTTCGGGACTGCCGATTGGAACTGGCAGCTAGAGGACGAGTTCTCGACCTCGTTCACCGATGCCTTCGAGAGCGAGTACGGCGAGGTGCCGTCCTATGCCGCCCGGCTCGCGTACCTGGCGACACTCCAGTACGCCGCGGCCGCCGAGCGGACGGGAACCTTCTATCCGCCAGAGGTGATCCGCGAGCTCGAAGACTACGAGTACGATAACGCCGGGCTCGGCCCGGAGACGCTGCGTGGCTGCGATCACCAGGCACAGCGACCGGTGTTGGTCGTCCGCGGCGCTCCGGCGGCCGAGCAGACCGAGCAGAAGCTGCTGAACATCAGCTCGACGACGCCCACCGAGGATGTCGCGTACGCGTGTGACGAGGGGCCGGCGGCTGAGTGTGAGCTGGGCCCGTACGGCGACGAGTGAGCAGGCCGCGGATTCCGGTGGCCCAGAAGTATTTTATTGTGGGTAACTCATTTAGCATCAAGAATAATGCACGTCCTTTCAACGGCTATCGTCCGAGCACCAACACCACCTGAGGCCGGCCTGTGATCGCCATTCAGATCAGCGCCGCGACGCTGATCGAGATACTACTCAACGGGCTCCAACAAGGAGCAATCTACGCGTTGTTGGGCATCGGCCTGACGATCATCCTCGGGACGATGAACTTCCTGAACCTTGCCCACGGAGCACTGTACCTCCTCGGCGGGTACGTCGGGATGCTGTTCATCCGCGAGAATCGCCTGACAGCCGGATTCCTGTTCGATAGCGGCTTCACCAGCGTCGGGTTGGATCTCGGGTTTGCCGCAGCGCTGGTTCTGGTCCCGATCGCGATGTTCGGGGTCGGAGTGTTGATGGAGCGGTATATCGCCGAGCCATTTTACGAACGCCCGGAGACAGACCAGCTGCTCGTCACGTTCGGCCTGGCACTGATCGTTCAGGAGCTGGTCAAGGCGACGATCGGCGGGAACACGTTTCAGCCGGCCGCGCCCAGCGAGATCCTGGGCGTGACCGTCGGGGGGCCGATTATGCTCCCGATCGTCGGCAACTATCCACAGTGGCGACTGTATCTGGTCGCGATCGCGCTGGTGGTGATCGGGCTGACATATATGATCATCGAACGGACGGATTTTGGCCTGATCGTCCAGGCAGGAACTATCGATTCCGAGATGGTCCAGCTGCTGGGCATCAAGATCAATCGGTCGTACAGCCTGGTGTTTGCTCTGGGGGCTGCCCTGGCAGGGTTCGCGGGGCTCATCGGCATCTCGTTCCAGACGGTGAGCCCGCAGATCGGCACCGAACAGGCACTGATCCCGGCGTTTCTCGTCCTCGTGGTCGGTGGCGCTGGTAGTGTCATCGGGGCGATCGTCGGGGGATTCATCCTCGGCATCACCATCGCAGGCATGACCGTGCTCGACCCACAGTGGTCACAGATCGTTCTCTATGCGGTCGCCGCAGCCGTGCTGCTGTTCAGACCACAAGGTTTGCTCGGCACCGCAAAGGTGGACGCATGAGCGACGACGAGCGGCCCCAGGACGAGCCCGAGAGCCTCCGGACGGACGGGGCGGGCGTCGGCGGGGAGGCGTCGCCGGGGCCGGCCGGAGCCCAGGAGAGCCTGACCCTGTTGCTGCGTGACCTTCGGAATCACGAGTTCGCGGTGATCGGTGCTGCGGCGCTGGCGCTGGTGGTGTTCCCGTATCTATTGATCGACGGCCTCGGAGCGCTCGGCTCGCTCATCGGCTTCCGGATCGGCGGTTACGAAGGGCTCGCGTCGTTGGTGCTGATCTACGGGATCATCGTCGTCGGATTCAATCTCCTGCTGGGCTACACGGAGCTGCTGTCGTTCGGCCACGCGGCGTTCTTCGGAGCCGCCGCGTACACTGCTGGGCTGCTCTCGTCGACGGCGGAGATCTCTCCGCCGTTCACCGAGGCCTCGATGACGATGCCAGGTATCGGCTCCCCACTGGTGATGCTGACCGCGGGAACCCTGGTGGCGGTCCTGCTTGCCTGGCCTATCGGCATCCTGTCGATACGCCGGTCGGGAGTCTACTTCGCGGTGTTGACACTCACCTTCGGCCAGATGCTGTACTTTTTTGCCCTGGGGCCAGGCGCAGGCATCACCAACGGTGACAATGGCTTTGCAGACGTCAACGTGGAGCCACTGTTGGGCGTGTTCGACCTGGGCGCGGAGCTGCCAGTGGTGACGACGGTCGAGTATCTGTTCGTGGGCGTGTTGTTCCTGCTGGCGCTGACGGTCGCAAATCGGATCATCAACTCCCCGTACGGACTGATCCTCAAGGCCCTCGGCGAGAACGAACAGCGAGTCGCGTTCGTCGGGCTGAACGTGTTCCGCTACAAACTCATGGCGTTCATTATCTCGGGTGCGTTCGCCGGGCTCGGTGGTGCACTGTTCATCATGCACGAGCAGTACATCCATCCGACCACGGCACTCTACTGGATCCAGTCGGGTGACTTCGTCATCATGACCGTGCTTGGCGGGACGGGGTCGCTGATCGCGCCCGTGTTCGGCGCGTTCATGTTCGAGTACGTCAGTAACGTGATTTCGGGGGTGACGCTACCGGTCATCGGCCGGATAGGGTCGCTCTGGCGCCTGATCCTCGGTGCGGTGTTCGTGATCATCATCTGGAACGCCCCACGGGGCATCTACGGCGGGCTGGTCGATCTCAAGCGAGCACTTCTGGTCGGACTCCGTCGACTGGTTTGGGCCAGCCAGCACCCCCAGAAGGCCAGCGAAGCGCTCCGTGGCTGGGCGGCACTACGCGGCCGGCGCGTGCTTGCGATCGCAGATAGGCTTCCTGGCCGTGGCGGGCCCGGAGGTGAACGGTAGATGGGGCTGTTAGAGACGCGAGGGCTGACAAAAAGCTTCTCGGGGCTGACCGCCGTCGACGCCGTCGATATGACCGTCGAGAAAGGAGAGACCAAGGCGATCATCGGGCCGAACGGCGCGGGCAAGTCGACCACGATCAACCTGATCACGGGGCTGCTCGACCCGACCGCAGGTGAGATCTACTACGACCCACCGACCGGCGTGCTCGAAGAGCTCGCGTCGCTGACGCAGACTGACGAGTCGGCCAGAACGGAGAATCAACAGAGCCGGCTCGCTACGATTCGGGAGACACACTCGATAACGGGCCTGGAGCCCCACGAGGTGGTACAAGAAGGGATCTCGAAATCCTTCCAAACGGCATCGATATTCCCGGGCATGTCGGCTCGCGAGAACGTCGAGATGGCAGCGATGGCAGCTGCCCATGGCTCGTTCAGCCTGAACTTCCTGAAACGACGGGACGCGTTCCCCGACATCGGCGCGACGACCGAGGAGATGCTTCGGGCGGTAGAGCTCGAGGACGACGCGGCGACGGAGGCGGCGAGTCTCCCCTACGGAGACAAGCGCCGTCTCGAGATCGCCATCGCGCTAGCCTCGGGGCCGGATCTGCTGTTCATGGACGAACCGACCGCAGGCATGAGTCCGGAGGAAACACAATCGACGGTGACTCTGATCGAGCGGCTACAGAGCGAGCTCGGCCTGACCATCGTGTTGGTCGAACACGACATGGAGATCATCTTCAACATCGCGGACTCGATCGCGGTGCTCAATCGGGGGGCCGTGATCGCCGACGGCTCGCCGGAGCAGGTCCAGAACGACACGGACGTCCAGAAGGCGTATCTCGGCGGGGTGGAGCTGTGAGCCTGCTCGAGGTGGACGAGATCGATGCGTACTACGGGCAGAGTCACATCCTGCGGGGGCTCTCACTGACCGTCGAGGAGGGTGAGGTCTGCGCGCTGCTCGGGCGTAACGGTGCCGGCAAGACGACGACGCTCCGTGCGATCGCAGGGGCGACACCTCCCGGTGTCCGTGGCGGCGAGGTTCGATTTGCGGGTACGGCGACGACCGGCCAGCCGACCGAGAACATCGCCATCGGGGGGATCGGCCTCGTGCCGGAGTCACGACGTGTGTTCCCGAATCTCACCGTCGAGGAGAATCTCGGCCTGGCAGATATCTCCCGGAATCGCTCGAATCTCATCGGCCGTGACGTCGCGCAGGTCAGCGAGACGGCGCCCGTCGCCGAGATCTACGAGGCGTTTCCGCGGCTCGACGAGCGTCGCCGGCAGATGGGCGGCACGCTCTCGGGCGGAGAGCAGCAGATGCTGGCGATCGCCAGGACACTCAGGCTCAACCCCAGACTGATCATGCTCGACGAGCCCTACGAAGGGCTGGCCCCACAGATCATCGAGGACGTCGAGGCGGCCATCAGACGGATCAGTGACGGCGGCACGACGGTGTTGCTCGTCGAACAGAACGCCGCCGCGGCGATCAGCATCGCAGAGCGCTGTTACATCGTCGACCAGGGGCGTATCGTCTTCGAAGGTGGCTCCGAGGAGCTCCGCGAGGACGACGAGACTCGGCGCCGGTACCTGGGGGTGTGAGATGGGAGCGGACGGCCAGCCCCCCGAGCGGACCGAGGCGAACGTCGACCGGTTACTGGCCGAAGGCGTACTGGTAGAGGACCCCGACGGGACACTTGCGACGAGCGAGGCGTACGATGCCGAGCGCCTCGTCTATCACGACACCTACGGGGATGCGAGTGACGAGGTCTTCCACGAGACGCTGGCCTCGCTTTTCGAGCTCTCGGTTTCCGAAGCCAGGACACAGGCAGAGCGCCTCGATATCACACGGGCGAGTCTGGTCGCGTTCATGAGTTTGCGTGGCTACTATCGGCGACAGGAGAGCTCGAAGCCACCGCTGGAGCAGCTTCTCGCGATGGCCGAGCTGATCGTCGGCATCACGCCGACGTCGCCGGTTCCCGACGCGATGCCAGAGCTGACAGACGAGGAGTACCAGCTGTTCGTCACGAGCCACCAGGAGGCCGTCATCTTCGTCTGGCGGCTCCACTGCAGTCCCTGCGAACAGATGAAAGCCAACCTGAACGAGATACTCGCGCAGATTCCTGCTGAGGTCGCCGTTGCCGGGGTGAACGGCACGGCCGTCTCGGAGTTCCGTCGCGAGTTCGACGTCGATGCGGCTCCGGCGGTCCTGACGTTCGCTAAGGGCTCGACGGTCGACGTGGTCACGGGCGCACAGGATCCCGACGAGGTCGCCACGCTCTGTGCCACCGCCTACGGGGAGTGACCCGCGTCGTTCAGCCCGAGCCAGTGAGCGCACGGCCGGTCCACGGCGGCCGCTCGATACGGGCCGTGCCCACCTCGGAGTAGATGACGCGGCGACTCACGCGGACGCTCTCACCCTCGAGCTCGCCGCTGAATCTGAGCACCAGCCGCACCAGATACCCCTCCTCGGACACCGTAGCCTCGAGCGTGAGATTATGGGGCTCCGCGACCCCCAACAACGGGCCATCTGCCCGGTCGCCTGCCAGCTGGATCGAGGAGGCAGCGCCAGAGTCCTCGACTCGAGTGGTCTGCACCGACCCGAACACGTCAGCGATGAACGTGCGCGAGGATCCGCCAGATCCGCCGAACGGTGCCGTTCGCGCCCAGTAACGCCAGGATGCAGCCCGACTCGCCCGATCGTAGTCGTTGTACGTCGTCTCTCCGTCGCGGCTCACCTCCCGCAGATAGACCGTGCCGTTCGACCAGAAGCTGGCCGAGGCAGGGGGCCGCCCCAGGATGACCGGCGCCGATGGCCCCGTGGTCTCGACACGGGAGAGAAAGCGGTCGGGCTGGCGTACCGTCGTGTCCACCAGGAATCGCTCTCGTAGCTGCCCGTCACTCGTGGAGACCGTCTGTTCGGAACGCAGTCGATAGCTGCGCTCGGAGAGAGTGCTCACGTGCGAGTCGGCCAGCGTCCCTGCCTCCACGCTGCCCGATGCCGTCACCCCAGGTGCGACCAGTCGCGTCGCCGGATCGTCGGTCGGTGGAGCGACCGGCGTCAGTGTCGGGGTGTCCGCGGCCCGGTCGCTCCCAGCCAGCGGCGTTCCGCAGCCAGCCATGAGCACACAACAGACGAGCATCATCATCGCGCCCCTCGCAATCATGGTGAAGCAGCGCGATTTGTCGTGGTTGTGAATAGCACGCGTGCGACCGAATTAAGACAGACCCTGGAGATTAATGATTATATGCATCAGCCACTCGTGGTGACAGACTTCTTAGACCGGGCACGCACACACTACACGGACGAGGAGGCTGTCGTCGCCACGACAGGTGAGCGGTTCAGCTACGCCGAGATCGGCGACAGAGCCGACCGATTCAGTGCGTTGCTACAGGAACGCGGTATGGTAAAGGGCGACCGGATCGCGGTGCTCGATCCGAACACCCACTATCATCTCGAGGCCGCCTACGGGACCCTCCAGATGGGTGGGATTCACACGCCCCTGAACTACCGGCTCACGCCACAGGACTACGAGTACATACTGAACGATGCCGATGTCGGTGCCATCTTCGCCGACCACGAGTACGCCTCAAAGGTCGAGGCAGTCAGGGACTCAATCCCGACGGAGCTGTTCATCACCGACGATCCGGCCGCCGTCGAGGGTGACTGGGAATCGTTCGACGGGCTCCTCGAGAGCAGCGACGGCGCGTACGAGAGACCGACGCTGGCCGAGGAGGACATCTGCACGATCAACTACACCTCGGGGACGACAGGCGACCCGAAGGGGGTCTGCCGGACACACCGAAACGAGACCCTCCACGCCTACCTGACGATCAACCACCAGCAGATCACCGACACGGACGTCTATCTCTGGACACTGCCAATGTTTCACGTGAACGGGTGGGGCCACATCTACGCCATCACGGGCTGTGGTGGCACACACGTCTGCACTCGGGGCATCGATGCGGCCTCCATCTTCGAGAGCGTCAGAAACGAACGCGTCTCGTACATGTGTGCCGCGCCGACGGTCCTGAACATGCTGTTAGACCACTTCGAGACCGAGGGCGGCCCCATCGACGACGGCCAGGACGTGCGTGTCGCGACGGCTGGGTCCGCGCCACCCGAAGCGACGATGCGGACCCTCGAGGAGGAGTTCGGCTGGTATCTCATGCACGTGTATGGGCTGACGGAGACGGGCCCGCTGATCACGACCAGCGATGCGCCCAAGCTGTTCGCCAGTGACGAGCGAGACCGCTTCACGATCATGAAACGCCAGGGGCTGGGCTTTCTGGGCACCGAGGTCCGCGTGGTCGACGACGACGGCCAGACGATCGAGCGGGACGATTCGACCATCGGCGAGATCGTCGTGCGGGGCAATCAGGTGATGGAGCGCTACTGGAACAAACCCGAGGAGACCGAGAAGGCGTTCAACGAGAAACTGCCTGGATGGTTCCACACCGGTGACCTCGCCACAATCGACCGGAACGGCATGGTGTCGATACAGGATCGCAAGAAAGACATCATCGTCTCGGGCGGCGAGAACATCTCCTCGATCGAGGTTGAGAACGCCCTGTACGACCACGATGCGGTCGGGAGCGCGGCTGTCATACCCGCGCCATCGGACAGCTACGGAGAGACGGTCAAGGCGTTCGTCGTGCCGAGCTCGGGCGACGTCGACGAGCCAGGTGTCACCCCAGAGGAGCTGATGGCGTTCACGAAAGACCAGCTCGCATCGTACAAGCGCGTGCGCAAACTCGAGTTCGTCGACACGCTGCCGACGACGGCAACCGGTAAGATTCAGAAGTTCGAGCTGCGGTCGCGCGAGTGGGAGGACCGGGACGGCATGGTCGGCCAGGGGTGACCAGGAACATCGCGTTGCCAGCTCAGGCGCCAGTCGGCTCAGACGTAGCGTTCAGAGACGTAGACGACACCCAGTAACAGCACACCGAGCAGCGTCGCGAGCGTGATCGCTCCGTACGCAGCCATCCCCAGCGGGGTCGGTGGCATTGCGATGAACCCGAACAGCTGCGGGTCGAGATCGCGTGGGTTGATCGCCCCCAGAACGAAGCCGGTGAACGCCGCAATCGCGACGACTGCGACGTAGATGAACAGCACCAGGCTGCGCCCGGAGAGGTTCCTGGCTGGCTCCTCGACACCACTGAACCCGCCGTCCGCATCTCCGGCCTGGCTCATGGTTGGTCGTTGCCAGCGGCCGACATAGGCCTTTTTGACCCCGCTTCGCCTAGCTGAGGTATGCAAGAGAAGGACCTGCTCATCGGCGTCCTGAGCGGGGTAGCACTCATGATGTTCGTGACCGGAATCGTACTCGTGCTGACCGCACTGTAAACTACCCTACCCTACTTCGCTCACCCCATACGGGGTTCGCTCGTTGAGGGGAGGGCTTTGATGTGGACTCCCGGCAATCAGTC